>Ga0213867_1000001_pt1 | contig 294054 bp, 280 predicted proteins | sample PICome_12_FD_160120 | JGI IMG/M metagenome (GOLD analysis project Ga0213867, IMG submission 160120) | Coastal seawater microbial communities near Pivers Island, North Carolina, United States - PICO540 | ecosystem: Environmental > Aquatic > Marine > Coastal | place: USA: North Carolina... | reverse complement strand
TTGGCTTTGATGTCCATGCACCTTCAACACCACTGGTAATTGCGTCAACGCCTTTGCCAGATTTATGCGTGCTCATCCAACCAAGGCCCTGCAGCTCAATCGCAGCGCCTTCTGGCTCTGGACCAACGTGGGCGGGATCACCTGCGCCGTGCGCTTTGCCGAATGTGTGACCGCCCGCAACCAATGCAACAGTCTCTTCGTCGTTCATGCCCATACGTGCAAAGGTTTCGCGAATATCACGACCAGACGCGACTGGATCTGGATTTCCGTTTGGACCTTCTGGGTTCACATAAATCAAACCCATTTGTACAGCCGCAAGTGGATCTTCCAAATCACGCTCACCAGAATAGCGTTTGTCACCCAACCATTCTGTTTCAACACCCCAGTAGATGTCTTCTTCTGGTTCAAAGATATCAGCACGACCACCTGCAAAACCGAATGTCTTAAAGCCCATGGACTCAAGCGCAGCATTGCCGGCAAGAACTAACAAATCGGCCCAAGAAATTTGCTTGCCGTATTTTTGTTTAATCGGCCACAATAGGCGACGCGCCTTGTCCAAGTTGCCGTTATCGGGCCAACTATTCAATGGCGCGAACCGTTGCGCACCTGTGCTTGCGCCACCGCGCCCATCACCCGTACGATAGGTACCCGCAGCATGCCACGCCATGCGAATAAAAAATGGCCCATAATGACCGTAGTCGGCTGGCCACCAATCCTGACTATCCGTCATCAATGCATACAGATCTTGCTTTAGAGCTTTCAAGTCAAGCTTCTTAAATTCTTCTGCATAATTGAATTCTGCACCAAGCGGATTTCCCGTCACAGGGTTCTGGTGCAAAACACGCAAATTTAATTGATTAGGCCACCAATCGCGGTTTGTTGTACCGCCAGAGGTTACGCTGGATTGTACATGCATGACAGGGCATTTGCCGGCACTAGGGGTATTTCCGTCCATGAAAGCTCTCCGAATAAAAAGTAAGACTCACCGAAGCACACCGCGCGCTTCAGATGGGCATTATGACTTTAAGTATGATAAAGTAAAATTTATTATTTTGTTTATATTCATTAGTTTTTATTATAACTCTAGATCTACGTTAAATTGAGGGTAATTTTCCCCTGTAAATTTTCTGCTACACACCTAATTCTGAGACCGCATAATTAATTCTGCGGTAACACGAATCCATTTTCATGAAGAATTTCCGAAAATGTATTAGACAAGATGATATCGAAAAGGTTTTTCACATCACCATGTGTCTCAGTTCCAACGAGGGCAACATGATATTCAATTGAACTGTGACTGCTTGCGGGGAGTCGTTCGACAATTTGTACATCCTTTGATGCGACCGCATCACTGAGATAAACCAAACCAAAATCAACTTGGCCCAATTCCACAAGGCGAAGCGCAGAGCGAACATTGTCGGTTTGGACAACTTGATTTTGCAGTGTTTCCCAAAGGCCATAGTGTTCTAATGCTTCTTTTGCGTAAATGCCTGCAGGGACTGAGCCGATCATCGCTGTCACGATTAAGGAGTTTGAATCCCATCGCCCCTCCAAAACTGATACGTCACTGTCCACGCCAGTACGCGAGACCAAAACCATAGAATTTTTGGCAATCACTGAAACAGAGTTTGGGTTCAAAAGCTTGCGATTTAGCAGATGGTCCACCCAACTTTTATTTGCTGAAATGAATATATCCGCGGGTGCACCATGTTGAATTTGCCGCGCAAGCGTTGATGTTCCCGCAACAGAAACGTGAACTTTAATGCCTGTTTCATCGGCATAATTCTGAGCAAGCTCCGTAATCGCGTTTTGCAAACTTGCTGCAGCAAAAATAGTGATGGGTCGTTCGCTTGCGAAACCGAAGCTGGGGACACAACACAAACAAAAAACCAATGAATAGATGCGCCTGCCAATACCCATTGTTCGCCCTATTTCTCACCCGCGATATGTAAAGTCGTCTTTGATGTTTTCAGCACCTGCCTGACACGCTTATCTGGGCCAATGTCAGTGACGAAATGATCAATTGCCGCTACATCAGCAATCTTGATCGGCGCTGTGCGCAAAAATTTTGAACCATCTGCAACCAATATCGATGTTCGCGCGGATTGCAGAATGATGCGACTTGCCTCAACCTCTTGATCGTCAAAATCAAACAGCTCGCCTTCTTCACCCAGCGCAGAGCAACCAACAATAGCGTAATCGAATTTAAACTGCCTGATCGTTTGATTGGTAAACGGACCAACCAGACCACCATCGCTAGAACGCAGCGCACCACCTGTAACAATCACATCAATCTCTGGTGCGTCGCCCAGAACCGTCGCAATATTCATGTTATTCGTGACAACCAACAAACCTTTGTGATTTTGCAATCGTCTGGCAACGGCCTCAGTCGTCGTGCCGATATTTAGGAAAATGGAACATTCGTTTGGGAGCATTTGTGCGCAGTATTCTGCAATGACTGATTTTGCGTCACTGTTCAGGCTTCGGCGTTCGTCATATGCAATATTCGCTGTACCAGAAGCTAAAATTGCCCCACCATGTACACGTTCAATCCGCCCCATTGCGGCAAGATCGGATAAATCGCGTCGAATGGTTTGAACGCTGACACCAAAACGTGTCGCCAATTCCTCCACTTCCACGTGGCCAGACGTTCTTATTAAATCAAGAATTTCAGGATGCCTAAGGGACATCGACATATATGTAACCCTCTTTTTCAGCAGCATAATCTAAGTTTGCCAAGCGTCAACATTCGAACAATATAGACAACGTTACTTGCTTACATATACTCGCCCCGGAAAGGGAGTTGAAAGATGACATTTGTATTGGCAATCGATCAGGGAACAACATCAAGTCGCGCGATCTTGTTCGATCAAGACATGAAAATTTGTGGCATTTCGCAAAAGGAATTTACGCAACATTTTCCAAATTCTGGCTGGGTCGAACATAATGCGTTTGATTTGTTGAACACAACGTTGGAAACCTGTCGAAATGTCATTTCAGACGTCGGAATAAACCCGTCTGAGATCGCGGCCATTGGGATCACCAACCAACGTGAAACAACAATCATTTGGGACAAGTCAACGGGCCAACCCATTCATAACGCCATCGTCTGGCAGGATCGGCGCACATCCGAAATGTGCGAAACACTGCGTGCAGGCAATCATGAAGATATGGTAACCGCGACAACAGGTTTGCTGTTGGATCCCTATTTCAGTGGAACCAAAGTTGCATGGCAGCTGAACAATGTTGATGGCGCACGCGATCGGGCCAAAGCTGGCGAACTCCTGTTTGGCACTGTGGATTCGTGGCTGGTTTGGAACCTTACGGGTAGGAAATCACATGTAACGGATGCCACAAACGCCGCACGTACATTACTGTATGATATTCACAACGGAAAATGGTCTGATCAAATTTGCGATCTATTGGATATTCCAACCTGCATGCTTCCAACAGTGATGGACAGTTCAGCTGATTTTGGTGTGGTGTCAGATGATGTGTTCGGCGCTGAAATCCCAATTCTTGGGATCGCGGGCGATCAACAGGCGGCAACCGTAGGTCAGGCCTGTTTTGAACCAGGTATGCTAAAATCAACCTATGGAACGGGATGTTTTGCGCTGTTGAATACAGGGGACACACCCGTTCAATCCTCAAACAAAATGCTGACAACAATTGCCTATCAGCTTGATGGCAAACCAACCTATGCGCTTGAGGGGTCGATTTTTGTTGCAGGTGCTGTGGTGCAATGGCTGCGTGATGGTCTAAAGATTATTGAACGTGCGGGGGAAACACAGGCACTGGCAGAATCCGCGGACCCCATGCAAAACGTGATCATTGTTCCTGCCTTCACCGGACTAGGCGCGCCGTACTGGAACGCAGACTGCCGCGGCGCAACCTTTGGCCTGACACGCAATAGCGGTCCCGCAGAATTCGCAAAAGCAGCCTTGGAAAGTGTTGGATTTCAAACGCACGATCTTTTGGATGCGATGAAATCCGATTGGGGCAGCAGCGGGGGTCAGGTCGTACGCGTTGATGGGGGCATGTCTGCGTCCAACTGGACGATGCAATTTTTGGCCGATATCACGGGCGCCGTTGTGGATCGTCCAACAATCTTGGAAACCACAGCACTTGGGGCAGCTTGGCTGGCTGGGTATCGCGCGGGTATTTATCCAAATCAGGAAGAGTTCGCCAAAACATGGCAACGCGATGCGCAGTTTAATCCAAATATGGCAAATGATATGCGATCCAAACGTTATGCGGCATGGAAACGCGCTGTAAACGCGACATTGTGTGTTTAAAGCGGATCAGTACGATGCAGTGTCACCCGTTTTCCACCATGCGGAACGGGTGGCAGGGAAGGCAGAAACGGCAAACCCGTTGCCTTGGCCAAACCGCCATCTGTCGTCAGAATGCCAACTTTCCAACCCTTAAAACGCGTTTTTAGTGCTTGACCCATCGCACCATAGAGCGAGAACAACATTTTGCGTTCGCCGATACGACCGCCATAGGGTGGGTTAATAATCACAATTCCCGCAGGTGCATCTGGCGGTTCAAGATCACTGATCGTAGCATTTTGAAACTGTATCATGTCGCCAACTGCTGCGCGATGGGCATTATCCTGCGAAAGGCGGATTGCACCCATATCGCGATCAAATCCGAAAAACCGGCCCAAAACTTGCGTTGGCTTTGCGTTTTGTTTCAGTTGATCCCATTTACCGTGATGGAATGAGGCAAGTTTTTCAAAGGCAAATGAACGCGATCGTCCTGGGAACAAACCCGCCGCTTGCTCGGCTGCCTCAATCGGAAATGTCCCAGAACCGCACATAGGATCAACTATAGTCTGTGATCCGTCGTATCCCATTTGTCGCAAAAATAATGACGCCAGCGTTTCGCGCATGGGCGCTTTGTTCAATGCTTCTTTATGTCCACGAATGTGAAGTGCGGGGCCACTTGTATCGATTGAGAATGTGCAAAAATCATCAAAAATCCGCACTTTTAAAACCAGCTCGGCCTCTGGCGAAATCCCAACACCTGCTGTTTCGTTTATGGCACGTTCAATGCGCTGTGTGGCCGCGCCCGCATGATAAATCCGTGATTTTCGCGATGTTGTTTCAACACGAATTGGAACATCGGAACGCAAAAAATCACCCCACGGAAATTTGCGTGACCGTTTATCAAGTTGGGCCAAATGCATTGCCCGAAAACCACCCAACCGCACCAATACACGGGTGGCGCCGCGCAGACATAGGTTGGCGCGCCAAACGTCCTGCCAATTTCCGTCAAATTCAACACCGCCGCTGACGACTTCGGCGCTGGGAAAGCCAAGTTCAACCGCTTCTTCCAGCAGCACATGTTCCAAGGATGGGGGCGCCACCAAGAATATTTTCATCGCAGTATCCATAGGCGTCACCTAACAGGGTCTGCAGAAGTTGACGAGAGATAGTTAGTCAAAAGTGATTGAAACACGACCAAATGCACCAAAATCTGCGTCAATCTTTGAACCAGAGGGGCATTCAATTGGTCGGATAAAGGACCCTGACAAGACAATATCACCTTTGCGCAGACCCTGGCCATATCGCGCAAGGCGGCGTACTAACCACACCATGCTTTCAACTGGATCGTTTAAGACACCAGCACCCAGGCCTGTTTCCTCAATTTCGCCGTCACGATGAACAATGGCACCAACCCAGCGCAGATTAAAATCAGTAATGTTGTGTTTTTCTGCGCCCAGTACCACACCGGCATTTGCGGCATTATCGGCGATTGTATCAAACACAGTGCGTGTTTTTCCCGTTGCTGGATCAATGCGTTTTATGCGTGTGTCCAAAATTTCCAAACTTGGCGCGACATAGGCGGTTGCTGCAATAATATCCTGTCCCAAAACATCAGCACCCGCAATATCATCTGACATCACAAATGCGATCTCTGCCTCAACACGCGGCTGTATGAAACGCCCCGCTGGAACATGTGCACCGTTTTCAAACGCCATATCATCAAACAAAATGCCGCTATCAGGAATATCGATATTCAATGCGTATTGCATCGCCTTTGACGTCAGTCCAATTTTCCATCCAATGATACTGCATCCAGATGCCTGTTTATGATCCACCAAGGCGGATTGTATGGCATAGGCGTCATCCATATCCATATCAGGATGTGCCAACGATAAAATGTCGATCTGTGACCGCTTGGCTTCTGCTTTGAAAAGTTGTTCGGCGACGGCGCGAATTTCTGCGGGCGACATCATGCCTGTTCATCCGCAATCGTGTTTGTCAGAGTTCCGATTCCTTCAGCAGTCACCGTTACAATATCGCCAGGTTTCAAAAACTGTGGCGGGTCCAGGCGGGCACCAGCACCTGTCGGTGTTCCAGTGATGATAATGTCACCTGGCATCAGGGTCGTGAATGTTGAGATATATTCGATCTGGCGTTTGATCGGGAACAACATACGGCTGGTGCGATCGTCTTGACGAAGTTCACCGTTCACATGAGTTGTGATGCGGATATCATCCAACTGTGATGGGTGCGTAAATGGCACCAACCACGGGCCCATCGCGCCAGAGGATTCCCAATTCTTACCCTGGGTGACATTGAATTTGGCATGACGCACCCAATCGCGAATCGTCCCCTCATTACACAACGTGATCGCAGCGATATGATCATAGGCCTGGTCCTGCGGAATGCGGCGACCCTGTTTTCCAATGACAATCGCAATTTCGCCTTCGTAATCCAATTTTTCTGATTCAGGTGGACGGATCAGCGGCGCGTTTGCTGATGTAAAACTGCGCGCGAAACGTGGAAATAACGACATGTTGGGCGGGGCTTCAACCCCGTCTTTGTACTCTGCGTTTCGATCTGGGAAATTCACGCCAACGCATATAATTTTTTCTGGGTGTGCGACGGGTAGTTCATATTGAATATCATATAGTTTGAAATCAATCTCGCGCCCCACCGCTGCCTTGGCCAAGTCCTTTAACGCACCTGCAACCACAACATCCTGTAGGGATGAAAATTGTGGAAATGCCGCGTTCATCGAGATCGCACCAGCATCGGTCACAATGCCAAAATGAAGCTGTGCGGCGGCTGTAAAACTGGCAAAATGGGTCATGTTATATCCTTTGCAATCTGCAATATGACATCATAGGCGGTTTCGATGTCCTGTTTTTCGCAATCAAATTGACCAACCTGAAAACGAATAACCTTTTGTCCTTTGTGGATCGTTTGAGTCAGATAAATGCGGCCATCATCATTGATTGCATCGACAAGTTTTTGATTCAAAACGTCCAAATCTTGATCCGTGTCGGGGACATATCGGAACGTAAACAGGGACAGAATTGGATCTGTGACGACTTCAAAATCTGGGGTGCTACGGAATTTGACTGCAATCTCACACGACCAATTGACGTGATTGCGAATGCGTTCGCGCAAATTTTCCAAACCATAACTGCGCAGTAAAAACCAAATCTTCAGCGCGCGAAAACGCCGACCCAAGGGAACGGACCATTCTGAATAATTGATCAATCCGTCCTGTCCATGTGTTTTCAGGTACTCAGGTTGAATTGCCAGCGTCCGGACCAAATCATCAGGATCGCGCAAGAAATGCGCAGAGCAATCAAATTGGGCGCCCAGCCATTTATGGGGATTGAAAACAATGCTATCAGCATCTTCAACACCGCGCCACAGCGTTTGAAATTCGGGACAAATCATGGCCGACCCTGCCCATGCCGCATCGACATGAACATAAAGATCATGTCGTTTTGCCACGGAAATCACGCCCGCAATATCATCACACGCGCCAATGCTGGTCCCACCCGTACAGGCGATTACACCAATAGGAATATGACCCGCGGCAATATCTGTTTCAATCGCATGGTTGAGTGTATCACAATCCATCGCATATAGGGGTCCAGCACTTGGGATACGTACAATGTTTTCGGCACCAATGCCCGCAATCCAGACTGCACGATCAATCGACGAATGCACCTGGTCACTGCAATAAATGCGTAATTGCCCCTTGTTGTTTAGGCCTGATGTATTGCCCGTCCATGCGATTGCACGTTCGCGCATTGTCAGAACCGCCGCTAGGGTTGCACCCGATGCGCTGTCTTGGATTACGCCTTTAAATGCATTTGGCAAACCTATTGCCTGACGCAACCAATCAATGACCCTAGTTTCCATTTCGGTTGCCGCAGGTGAGGTTTGCCACAACATGCACTGCGCAGCCATCGTCGATGTGATGATATCCGCCAACATTGACGGTGGGCTGGCGTTTGCGGGGAAATACGCGAAAAAGCGTGGATGCTGCCAATGCGTCATTCCGGGCATCACAATGCGTTCGAAATCAGACATAATTTCCGTCATGTCAGTGCCCGTTTCAGGCGCGCTTTTCTCTAATTGCTGTGCAATGTCACCAGGTTTGGTTTGGGCGCGCACGGGGCGATTGCGCAGTGTTTTATGATATTCTGCGCCCCACTCACCAAGGTGTTCGACCCATTTTTCGTATTCATCCCAATTCATATCTGGTCCTATGGTGCGATAATGGGCTGCGCTTTTAACACAGGGTCAACGGGGGTTGTGCCATCAAATAGGCTACCCTCTTCAAACCAGGATTTTGGTGCGGCGGCACCCCATAATGTTTGACGCTGCGGATCGGTCAAATCCCATTTAATGGGCTCCAAATCTGGATCAACGGTTTGATAATCACTGCAATAGATTTCAATGCGGTGGCCATCAGGGTCACGGACATACAAAAAGAAGGCATTTGAAATGCCATGGCGACCCGGACCGCGCTCAATGTTGGCGACATATCCCGTGGTGGACATCAAATCCAATAGATCGATGATGTTCAGCGGTGTCGGCACCCAAAACGCACTGTGATGAAGCCGCGGCCCAATTCCATTTGTAAATGCGATGTCATGCACGCCCCCTTTGCGGTGCATCCAGGCCGCCCATAGACGACCTGTTTCGCTGTCTTCAGTATATTCAGTGACGCGAAAACCCAAGTCGTTATAGAAATTTACGGATGCATCAACATCGCTGGAAAACATGTTGAAGTGGTCAATTCGTAAGGGTTTGACCCCCCGATACAGCGCATATTTTTGATGGATTGGGGCCAAACGCTTCATCTTGGCATAAAACTCAAGCGGTATTCCCCATGGATCACGCGACCGTAGAATACGGCCGAAAAACGGCTTTTCAATCCACTCAACAGGTAGCCCGCGTTCCGTAAAAAAATCGCTTAAGCGGTCTAAATCTGCATCTTCCCAAACCTTAAACCCCAAGACACCAACAGATGCCGTATCGGACTTAATCAGATGAATACAGTGGTGGCCACGCTCCTCCATCGCACGCAGGTATATGGCATCCTCTGTTTCATGCGTAATTTGTAGGCCAAGGGTGTCCACATAAAACGCACGCGACGCCGCAAGATCACGTACGTTATATTCCACATGACTTAATCGGACGACATTGAAATCGGGGTTTAAATTGGGTGCTGGTACGGGCATTACAGTTTTCCTAGTTTTGGGATAGTGTGCGATCCAGTGGCAAATCCAATATGTTTTTGTTCCATATAAAACTCAAACGACCAATCGCCGCCATCACGACCGATGCCGCTAGCCTTAACACCACCAAAGGGTGTGGGCAGGTGTCGCACGTTTTCCGAATTCACCCAAATCATACCTGCTTCTAACTTATCACTAAATCGCAGTGCTCGGGTCAGATCATTGGTCCAGATATAGCCCGTTAAGCCATAATTCACGTCATTGGCCATCTGTAACGCTTGATCTTCATCAGTGAACCGAATGGATGTTAAGACAGGTCCAAATATTTCTTCTTGTGCAATGCGCATGTCGTTTGTCGCATGTGTGAACAGGGTTGGTTTTACGAAAAATCCAATATCACCGTCACGCGCACCACCTGCTGCGACTGTTGCACCATCCGTCTTTGCAATATCAAAGTATGAGGAAACTTTGTTAAAGTGGGCGGTGTGAATAAGTGGGCCAACTTCGGTCGCTGGATCAAGGGGATGACCAACCTTGATCGCATTTACACGTTCAATCAATTTCGCCTCGAACGTATCTGCAATTGTGTCTTGCACCAACAAACGGGACGACGACGTACAACGTTCGCCATTCAACGAATAAATCATGAATATCGCTGCATCCAAGGCGCGGTCCAAATCCGCATCATCAAATACAACGACAGGGTTTTTACCGCCCAGTTCAAAGTGAACACGCTTTAACGTATCTGCACCCTGTTTCATAATTTGGCTGCCCGTACGGCTTTCGCCGACAAATGCAATCGCCTTGATATCTGAGTGTTCGCATAGAGCTTTGCCAGCCTCTTCTCCAATCCCATTTACCAAATTCCAAACCCCATCTGGTAAACCTGCCTCCTTTGCAATCTCCATCAGAATGCTGGCTGTTACCGGACTTAGCTCTGCGGGTTTGTGAACAACGGTGCAGCCTGCGGCTAATGCGGGCGCGATTTTCCACGTGGATAGCATAAAGGGTGTGTTCCATGGCGTAATGACACCAACGGGACCAATTGGAACACGCGTTGTTACATTTATAAGTGTTGGGGAAGGCAGGCTTTGGCCATCGCGCGCGGCAGGTGCACGATCAGCAAAGAACCGAAAATTCTCGGCACCGCGGATCGCGGCCTTGGCCATAAATCGAATAGGTTGCCCTGTGTCCCAACTTTCGCACAATGCGATCTCTTCGGCGCGGGCAACGATGCCATCCGCGATCTTGTGTAGGATTTTTTTCCTCTCGATTCCCGTTAGATCACGCCATTCAGGAAATGCGTTTTTCGCGGCATCCGCTGCCAATGCAATTTCTTCGGCACCTCCCTTGGCAACATCGCAAATAAAGGATTCATCAACTGGTGAAATAGATTGAAATGTATCTCTGCTTTTGGACCAAAGATTTTTACCATTGATATGGTGCGACACACCCGTCGATTTAAAACGTTCAAGGTATCCAGAAAGTTTTTCTAAATTCGAAGTTAAATCTGACATTTATAGCTCCAGGTATTTTCGGATTGATCCAGATTTTGGTGAAAGCGCTGCATCGATATCGCGCAGCTCTAGGGACAACGCCAGCGATCGGCGCCGCATAACGTCAGCAACAAATTCATTGGCAGCGTCAAATATTTTCTGGGCTGCATTTTGCTTGGTTTCCATATCACGACCTTCGCGGATACGAACGGAGATATCGATAAACCCATGTTCGGGGTTTCCGTCTGCTATTGCATAATGTTCAACCCGCACCGCGCGAACCTTTACCCCAGCCAATGGAAATGCATCTATTGACGCCGCGACGCCGCGTAGAGTGTTACACAATCCGCCTATGTCCACGTCTGGTTCAACATTCGCAGAATAGTCGATCATTAGGTGTGGCATAGAAATATCCTTAACATCGAAATCATTAACATGTTAAATATATTGCATCAATCGAGTCAATTGTTATTATACTCACATGAAGCAACTACCCTCGACACAACGATCATTACCAATCGCGCTTATTCGGGCGCGTGAGAATGTGATGTCCCCAATTCGTCAGATGTTGAGCGAAAGTGGTCTGACGGAACAACAATGGCGTGTTTTACGTGTTCTAAACGAACACGGCGCGTTAGAACCCTCTCAACTATCCAAGCATGCAGCACTCTTACTGCCCAGCCAGACACGGATCGTTCAATCCATGGCACAAAAGGGGTTCGTAGTGCGGCGCGAACACCCCAATGATCGCAGACGCACAGTGATCGAAATTACAGATATGGGTCAGGCAATAATTAATGATAATGCGGCCAAAGCTGCCGAAATTGCCGCGCAAATTCGCGATAAACTTGGCCCACGGCGGTTTGAAACGCTGTTAGATATACTTGATGATTTACGAGATCTAGAGTGATTGGAACCCAGACCGCAATGCCGCCAAAATTGTGTCCACGTCCTCAGCCGTCAGAACCAAGGGGGGTGATAAAATGACATTCGGCCCCGATACACGGATCATTGCACCACTTTCATAGGCCGCCTTTTGCAACTTAACCGGTGTCACCTTATCAATTGGTTTTTTTGTTGCACGCTCAGACACCAGTTCAAGTGCGCACATCAATCCATGTCCACCACGCACATCTCCAATCATGTCAAAATCGTCATACAGTTTTTGGAGACCTTCAAACAACTGTTGACCAAGCGCGGCGGCGTTGTCTTTTACATTTAAACGCAGTGTTTCCGTGACACATGCAATTGCCGCCGCTGCCCCAACTGGATGACCAGAATACGTATAACCATGCCCAATGGCGGCTTTGCCCTCAGTGTCGCCCTCAAACACCTCAACAACATGATCAGCAATCATAACCGCGCCAAACGGAAAATATCCATTGGTGATCGCCTTGGCTGTGCACATGAGATCAGGTTTAACACCCCAGTGCCGTGAACCCGTCCAACTCCCCGTGCGCCCAAAGGCCGTGATAACCTCATCCGCGATCAGAAGGATGCCATGTTGATCACAGATTTTGCGCACGCCTGGCATAAAGCTTTCGTGTGGCGGAATAACGCCCCCTGCGCCCAAAATTGGCTCCATTATCAGTGCGGCAATCGTATTGGCACCTTGGAATGCAATTTCATCCTCTAGCGCTTGCAAGCATAACTGCGCAAGGCTTTCTGGGTCCGTTTCATTAAACGGATTGCGATACGTGTAGGGCGCGGGAATATGAAAACATCCCGGCATCAGCGGTTCATAGGCGGTGCGAAAATTCGCATTTCCGTTTACAGATGCGCCGCCAAAATGCGTACCGTGATACCCCTTTTTCAACGACAAATATTTCGTACGCGATTCTTGCCCTTTGATCTTATGGTATTGACGCGCAAGCCGCAGCGCCGTTTCAACCGAGTCTGATCCACCAGAGGTATAAAATGCCCGCGTTAATCCATCAGGTGCAAAGAAATCCTGCAACATGTCACCCAGTTCGATGACACAGTCGTTCGAAGTTCCCCGAAAAATCGAATAGTAGGGAAGGCGATCCAACTGATTTGCGATTGCGGCCTTTACGGGTTCACATGAATACCCAAGGTTCACATTCCACAAACCGCCAACCGCATCAACTACCTGATGACCGTCCACATCCGAGATACGCGTCCCTTCAGCCTCTGTTACAATGGTTGGAGGGTTATTAAGGCTATCGGCAGGATGCGCCATAGGGTGCCAAATCGATTTTGCGTTCCGCTCTTTCAAATAGTTTGAATCTTTCACCGAAGCGCCTCCTTTATGTTAGGGTGAATCAAGTGACACAGGCATTGCGCCAGCCATCAAATCGGTAATCATTCGAGCGCGTTCCTGTACAGCCGCGATCATCCTGGATCGCAACGCCTCATTCACGCGTCCCACAGGTGCAGCAATGGCCAAGGCACCACAGACGGTTGCACCACCTGCAAATATTGGCGCGGCAACACTGTGGACATCTTGTTCAAATCCACTAACGGATTCTGCATATCCACGCGCAGAAATACGCCCAAGTTCATCCCTGATTTGCGAGGGGTCCACCATTGTATGGCTCGTGCGTTTATCCAAAGGTTTGGACAAAATTGCATCAACCAACGCTACTTTTGAATAGGTTAGAACCGCTAGCCCCGAACTGGTCGCATGAAACGGTAAACGTTCGGCGTCTTCCATCGTCACCCGCGTGCCGTGCTTTGCACTATAGGCATATGTCAGCGTTGACAATTCATCTCCAGATACCTGTGACACATGCGTGGTCTCCCCAATTTCTTCGGCCAAGGCACGCACATGCTCTTTCGCGATACTGCGCAAAGGAACGGTTGTTTCGCGCAGAACCGCCAATCGCATTATTCCTGGGCCGATGCGGTACATCCGATCCGCACCTACTTGCTCAACAAACCCATATTCTGCCAAATCGCTCATCAATCGGTAAACAGTCGCCTTATTCATTCCCGATTGGCGCGATAATTCGGTTAACCCGATTTCAGGCTGACTATTCGAAAACAATCTAAGCAGACTCAGTGCCTTAGATGTTGTTCCCATGGAATTTACCCTTACTGATAGTTCGGCGTTGATGGATTTGTTGTGTCTTTTTCGGTAGGCCCTATTTTTTGTTGACAGAAAGACGTAGGCTCTGTCAATCTGAAAAAGAACCATTGGTTCATATAATAAACCGATATGGTAAACAGGGAGACTACTATGACCGCAACGAAACTGCTTTGCGGAGCAGCGGCACTTGCAATGTCTGCGTTGGCAGGCACCGCAATCGCAGAATATCCAGAAAAACCCGTAACCTTCGTCGTTCCATGGCCTCCAGGCGATTTGGAAGATGTGCTGACACGTATGATTGCCGAGGATTTCCAAGCAACATACGGAACATCCGCAGCAGTCGTTAACAAGCCAGGCGGCGGTGGCGGACCGTTCCCAGGCGCGATTGAAGTGGCAAACGCACCTGCCGATGGATACATGGTCGGCTCTTTCGTGATTGGTGTGCCTGTTGTTGGCCACCAGATCGGCATCGACGATCTCACACCCGAACGCTTTGACCCGCTTGGCATCTTTTTGACCTACCCATTCGTGATCGCAACAGCAGGGGATGCACCGTATTCATCGATGCAAGAACTGGCAGAATACGCAAAATCAAACGATGTTGCGCTTGGCCACTTTGGTGATCCATTGACACCGACCCAAGTTACAAAAGCATTTGCAAAAAATGCAGGGTTTGAGTGGGGATCAGACGCAGCATTTGACGCACTTGATTGTAACACATTGGCATCTGGCGATGCGGATGTAATCAACACAACACTTCAACTTATCCTACCATGTTTGGATAGTGTGAAGGTTCTGACATCAATCACAGATTCGCGCATTCCATTGGTGCCAGATGCCCCAGCGATCGGTGAACTCGACCCAGCGCTGAACATCGCCTTGTGGAACGGACTGTTTGTTCGCAAAGAAACACCACAGGATGTGCGCGATAAGATCATCGCTGTCGCCAAAGAAACTGTAATGTCAGACCGTGCACAAGCCGTAGCCAAAGAAACAGGTGCATTGGTGTATTGGCAAAGTGCAGATGACAGTGCGGCACGCGTTGCAAATGACATTGCAACCATGGACCGTATCGGTGCATTGCTAGATTAAACAAAGACGGTCGGGCCATGCCCGACCCCATCCACCATGGGCAGATTACATGCGCGGAGATTCCGTTGAAGAGCGTCGTTTTAAAGGGCCCATTCGCGGTCAATTGATTTTTGCGCTTCTCTTTTTGGCTTTATCAATCTTGCTTATTTCGCAGTTGGGCGATCAAACAAAGTGGATCAAAAAAACCAAATTTGCCGCCCAACCCCGACTTTGGCCGATGATTGCCCTGACTGGCATGGTGTTTTTCACAGGCTTACATTTGTGGCGACTGCCACGACGCAGGATTTTGCAAGTTGATCTGCAAGAGGCCAAGCGGTGGTTACAAGTTGTTGAATACTGTGTTTGGTTCATCGCCTATGTTTGGGTGGTCCCGGACCTAGGATATTTGATCAGCACACTCATATTTTTGCCTGCGCTTGCATATCGCGCAGGATACAAAAATAAGAAAATGATGACCTATGCCGCCTGTATTGGGTTCAGCATTGTCGTTATTTTTAAATCGTTCCTCGAGGTGAAAATACCGGGGGGCGCGATTTATGAACTCTTTCCAAACGCCATGCGCAGCTTTTTCATTCTAAATTTCTGAGGATACCGATGGACGTTTTAGTTTCAGCCTTAGAAATCTTAATGCGGTGGGATGTGATCCTCGCGCTGCTTGTTGGTTCTGTCGGTGGTGTTGTGATTGGCGCAATTCCGGGTGTTGGCCCTGCTGTTGCAATTGCAATCCTATTGCCCGCGACATTTTCCATGGATCCAATTGTGGGTTTAACCACACTGTTGGGCATTTACGGATCGTCAATGTACGGCGGCGCGATACCAGCAATTCTGATCAATACACCAGGAACCGCCGTTAATGCACTAACCACCTATGATGGTTTCCCCATGACCACCCGAGGAGAGGCGCGGCGCGCGTTATCGCTTGCCTATTCTGCGTCATTTTTCGGGGGCGTGTTTTCGGTGATCTGTTTGATTTTGTTTGCACCGACTTTGGCAAAAATTGCGCCCCTGTTTGGTTCGCGTGAAATATTCTTGGCTGCACTGCTGGGATTGATTTTGGTGATTGTTGTGCACCGTGGACAAACCTTAATCGCCGCCGCGCTCGTTTGTTTTGGGATATTCCTGAACACAGTGGGTCTTGAACCCGTGAAATACACAAAACGGTATACGTTTGATCAGTCGTTTTTATCAGGTGGCATTGATCTGATCGTTGTGGTCTTGGGGCTTTTTGCACTTTCTCAGGCGTTTTATCTCTTGAACGGGGACGATGAAAAAATCCGCCTCACAAAACTGCGCGGTGGCATGTTGCAGGGATTACGCGAATTGGCCAAGCACCCCCGCATCGCTGCCGTTTCGGGCAGTTTTGGTGTCACAATGGGCATGATCCCAGGTGTTGGGGAATTCACTGCACAGTTCCTAAGTTATTCCTATGCTCAGCGCAGTTCAAAGCGGCCAGAGGATTTTGGCCGAGGATCAAGCGAGGGTTTAATCGCGTCCGAAACCGCAAATAACGCTGTACCCGCTGCTGCCATGGTGCCTCTGCTTGCGCTTGGTATCCCTGGTGAGGCGTTAACGGCCATGATGCTATCGGTGTTCTATGTGCATAACGTTGTACCTGGTCCGCAACTGTTCGCCAATCAGATGGATTTCGTAGTGGCGCTCTACATCGCGCTTTTGATCCTGAATGTACTGGTCTTGGTCTTTCTGATTTTTGCGACAAACAGCATCATAAACGTGGTGAAAATCCCCAACCGCTTTTTGGGCGCCATCATCCTGACGCTTAGCTTTGTTGGGGTGTATTCGCTTCGCAATTCAATGACGGATTGCATCATCGCAGCACTTTTTGGGGTGATTGGTTTTGCCTTAAAACGCCTTAGCCTGCCTGTCGTCCCCATTATCCTTGGAATGGTGTTGGGTGGCATTATGGAAGTAAAGCTGCGCGCAGGAATGGCACGTGTGAAAGAGCCAATTGATTTCATTGATCGTCCAATCGCATTTATCCTGTTTATGATGATTGTTGGGGTTCTGATCCTACATGTCCGACGTGTTTTGGCAGAACGTCGAGAAATAAAGGCTGAAAAATTCGCACACAAACACGTATCAACGAATTTTGGTTTTTATCTAAACAACCGCCAAACCCGCATCATGCACACACGATCAAAATCTGTTCGACGCTCTCATCTAAGGTATTCACGCCGTGACAAATAATCTGATCGATAAACGCAGACGCCTGTTGGGGCCGAATATGTCCCTATTTTATGATGATCCAATCCATTTGGTGCGGGGGCAGGGAGTTTGGGTATATGACGCAGATGGGCGCAAATACCTTGATTGCTATAACAACGTCCCCCACGTTGGGCATTGTCACCCACATGTGGTTGAGGCGATTGCAAAACAGGCCGCCACGTTGAATACCCACACTCGTTATCTACACGATGGGATCCTGTCATATGCGGAGCGTTTAACCGCAAAGTTTGATGATCCACTGTCCAGTATGATCATGGTTTGCACGGGATCAGAGGCCAATGATATCGCCTTGCGTATGGCCGAGGCGGTTACAGGCAAACGCGGAATTATTGTGACGGATCACACCTATCACGGTAACACAACTGCGGTTGCGGCCCTTTCATCGACCAATCGGGCCAGCACATCGCAAACGGACCATATTCGCTTTGTTACCGCCCCCGACAGTTACCGCCCACCGCGAGATATGATGCCAGAACAACATGCCGCCGACTTCGCGCGTCATGTGGAAAATGCTATTGATGATCTGGAACGCTCTGGGATCGGGTTTGCAGGGCTGCTGATTTGTCCATTCTTTGCAAACGAGGGTTTTCCAGATTTACCTGAAAACTGGTTGGCCCCAACCGTTAGGGCCGTAAAAAATGCAGGGGGCCTGCTCATCGGGGATGAGGTTCAACCAGGGTTCGGGCGGATTGGTTCGCACATGTGGGGTCATCAATATCAGGGATTTACCCCTGATGTCGTTACATTGGGAAAACCAATGGGTAACGGCCATCCTGTTGCGGCAGTTATCACGTCAGATGATATCATTTCGGCATTCCGCACATCCTTCAGATACTTCAATACATTTGGTGGCAACCCTGTTTCCGTGGCCGCAGCGAACGCAGTATTGGATGTTATTGAAACTGAAAACCTGATGGATAATGCAGACCGAGTTGGCGCTTATGCCAAAGCAGAGCTTTCGCGGTTATCCGAAACTCATCCAATCATCGGCAATGTGCGCGGCAAAGGTTTGTTTTTTGGAACAGAGTTGGTGTTGGATAAATCAGACAAATCACCCGCGACAGACATCGCAAATCAGGTTGCAAATCTAATGCGCCAAAATGGGATTTTGATGAATAAATTGGGCATCCATTACAACACCACAAAAATGCGTCCGCCCATGCCCTTTTCCATGGAAAACGCTGATCTCATGATCGAAGTTTTTGATCATGTCCTTACCCAAGTTGAAAGCACATTGTGATGGACAACCTTGGCCCAGAACTGACGCAATACTGGGACTTTGATCCGGACAGTTTCCAATTACTTGCCGCGCGCGAAAACACGATCTATTGCGCACAAACCGAGCGTGGTAAAATTGTTATTCGTAAACATCGAGCTGGGTATCAGGATGCGACGAGAATTGAATCCGAACTGTGCTTAATGCACGCGATGAAGGCAGCAAACTGCAGCGTGCCCAATGCAATTGCTGCCAAAAACAATCGTTTTGTCATCGCTCATGAAGGCGACCACTTTACCGCAGTCAGTTGGGTTTCGGGAAAAACAATGTCGGATGTTTTGTCATCGGACCCGAATGTCGACAGGATCACACAAATCTATCATGACCTGGGTGTACGCCTAGCCGAATTCCATGATACGGCGGACGCGTGGTCCCCGCCCAAAAACTTTTCACGACATTCTTGGGACCGCTTGGGCCTGGTTGGGGCGCAGCCGTTTTGGGGACGGTTTTGGGACAATCCTGATCTGTTGCCTGATGAACGTTATATCTTTACCCAAATCCAAGACCAAATGAATGAGGCGCTTTCACATTTAGAGGACACGCTTGATTATGGCCTGATCCATGCGGATCTGATCCCTGACAACGTGATGATTGATGAAAATGACATCACGTTTTTGGATTTCGATGACTGCGGGTTTGGATTTCGATTATTCGACATCGCGACCATTCTGTTGAAACAAATCGAAACCCATGATTTTCAAGATAAGGCCAAAGCGCTGATGGAGGGGTATCGAACACGACGGGATTTAGATCCGCGATTTGTTCTGATGTTCCTTGTGCTGCGTAGTCTGACCTATGTGGGTTGGATCGTTGACCGTCCAAATATTGAAAATGCGGCCGCACGATCACGACATTTTATTGAACGCGCTCGGGTTTTGTCGGAACAATTCATGGGAAACGAAAATAGCGATTAAGGGGATTTCTATGTTTGATAAAACGATCCTAGTCATCGGAACATATGACACAAAAGATGACGAATTAAATTATCTATGTGATCTCATTCGTGCCCAAGGGGGCGGTGTTTTAACAATGGACGTTAGCGTTCTGGGTGATCCAAGTGTTCCTACCGATATTTCAAAACACGACATCGCGAAATCCGGTGGCAGCACCATCGAGGCCGCAATCGCAAGCGAAGACGAAAACGTCGCGATGCAAATCATGGCAAATGGCGCAGCGGCGAAGGCACTCGAACTTTATCTTGCGGGTCGCATTCATGGTGCCATCATTCTGGGCGGCAGTATGGGAACAGACTTGGCATTGGATGTTTGTCAGGCGCTCCCTCTTGGTGTTCCAAAATACATCGTTTCCACTGTTTCATTTTCGGCAATGCTGCCCCCGGAACGATTGGCCGCAGATGTTCAGATGATCCTGTGGGCAGGGGGATTGTATGGTTTGAATTCGATCTGCAAATCATCCCTGTCCCAGGCCGCTGGCGCCGTATTGGGTGCCGCACGCGCGGTTGAGGCGCCCAAACGCGAAAAACCCCTGATCGGAATGACTTCGTTTGGCAAAACGATCCTACACTATATGGTGACACTCAAGCCAGAATTGGAAAAACGCGGGTTCGAAGTGGCCGTGTTTCACGCCACTGGAATGGGCGGGCGGGCGTTCGAATCTCTCGCATCGCAGGGACAATTTGCAGCCGTAATGGACTTTGCCCCACAAGAAATTTGTAACCAGATTTTTGGCTCTGGCATAACAGCGGGGCCTGACCGTATGACAAATGCGGGCAAAGCAGGGATACCACAAATTATTGCACCTGCATGCTATGATTTGGTCGATTTGATCGGATGGCAAGACATCCCAGCACACTTCCAAGAACGCGACAGCCATGCCCATAATCGTCTGATCACTTCAATCGTTTTGAACGATGATGAACGTCGCAAAGTTGCGCGGGAATTCAACGAACGATTGGCGGGGGCGCAAGGCAAAACAACATACATCCTGCCGACCCTAGGCTGCAATGAATGGGACCGAGAGGGCGCACCACTACACAACAAACAGGGGTTGGACGCCTTTATTCAGGAAACGCGAGAGACACGTCCCCAAAATGTAGAGTTGATAGAGTTGGACTGCCATATCAACGATCCAGAGTTTTCAGAAACAGCGCTTGCCATTCTGGATCATTGGATAGCCGAGGGTGTAATCAAATTATGATGAACGTTTGGACGCGCCATGTTCAATAAATTGGGCAACCCACTGTGCAAATCGCTCACGATCCGCACGGCGGGTGCTCAGTTCAGTTCTGGCGTGTTGGGTGACGTCGTATCCAACATAGTCTTGCAATTCATCAACCAAGGCAGAAATGAAATTATGCGTCATTTCGGGGTGATGTTGGATCGTAAAGATATGATCACCCAAAGTGAACCCCGCGTTTTCGCACCCCTCAGAAGACGCAATTCTGCGGGCGCCGCTCGGCAGTTGCGATACTTGTTCAATATGCGAGGCGTAAAGATCAATTTCCCCCATTTGATCACCCCATGGAAATGGTTCCATGCCCCGGGTACGCAAAACGCCGTGACCCCATCCTTGCGGATTTCGCATCAAGGTGCCACCCAAGGCAACAGCAATCGCCTGATGACCAAAGCACGCTCCAAACATGGGAATCTTGCTCACATGAATATCTTGGATCAAGGACAACAACCTATTGATCCAATCAGCACTATCCCCAACCGATGCGGGGCTACCCGTAATCATAAACCCATCAAATTCACCAATATCAGACGGGAAATTGCCATCCTTGACAGAAAAGACAACTGTTTCCCATTCTGGGCGCACGAGTTGGATAAAATCGGTGAACTTCTCGCCATCTTTGGGGTGACGCTGCGCAAAATCGCTTTCATCCGTATTCGTCATCAAAATGGCAATTTTCATCGACTTCCCTCTCTTTGCGGTATGCTTACAGTAGTGTGGGGTAAAACAACAACACAACAGGAATGCGTATGACAACTTGGACACCAACAGATGATGGATTTGCGGATTTGACGGATCACGACACGTTTACCAATGGCGTTCCACACAATACGTTTCGTCGTTTGCGGGATACGGACCCAATTCATTGGACGGATTACAACGATGGGATTGGGTTTTGGTCCATCACACGGCATCAAGATATTTGTGAAATGAACCGCAACACCGCTGTGTTTTCCTCGGCACGCGGGATCCGAATGGAGGATCAAACCTACGAAGAATATCTGGCGCGGCGAACATTTCAGGAAACAGACGCACCTGAACATATGAAAACACGGATGAAGGTCGCCAAGGCATTTTCAGGCCCTGTGATCGCAAAATTCGAAGAGGACATTCGCACCCTATGTGCAGAAATCTTGGACGATGTTTTACAATTAAACGAATTTGACGCGACTAAAACCATCGCACGCGAATTACCTATGCGTATGTTGGGGCGCATTTTGGGCCTGCCAGAAGAGGACCTACCTTGGCTGGTGGAAAAGGGTGATGCGCTGATTGCGAATACAGATCCCGATTTCACAGATCACGTTTTGGATCAAATGGATACCGATGAATTTCGCATGATGCCCTTTAATTCACCTGCGGGTGCCGAACTATTCCTATACGCAAAGGATTTGTTAAAGCGGAAAGAGGCATCTGGCGATGACGACGGCATTTTGCATATGATCCGTCAGCCAGACAAAGATGGGAATGTCATTTCAGAGGAAGAGTTCAGAAATTTCTTTTGCCTTTTGGTTGCGGCGGGAAATGATACCACCCGATATTCCATTGCCGCTGGCATGCAGGCAATGTGCCATCAACCCGAACTATTGGAACAAATGCAGACTAACCCCAAGGTGTGGGAAACCGCAGCGGATGAAATCATCCGTTGGGCCACACCTGCACTGTATTTCAGGCGTACTCTGACCCAAGACTATGACGCACATGGCAAAACCATGAAGGCTGGAGGCAAAGTGTTATTTTGGTTTGCATCCGCCAACCGTGATGAACGCGCATTTGACGATCCGTTTCGTGTGAACTTGGCGCGAATGCAAAATAAACACCTGTCCTTTGGACAACAGGGACCGCATGTTTGTTTGGGCATGTGGTTGGCCCGGCTTGAGGTAAGAGTTTTGTTTCAAGAACTCTCAAAACGGATCACGTCCATCGAAGCGACGGGACCACATCAATTTTTGCGATCAAACTTTGTCGGTGGCATCAAATCGCTGCCTGTCCGCATCACAACAAAATAAGGGGAGAGATTATGAACACACGACTACGCGCAATGTTTTGCGACCACCTTTCCATCCTGCGTGGAAAATACCTGCCGAATTCCAAAATTGGGACGGACAGTTCCCGTTTTTGTCGATCTACCTTTGGGGTGCATTATGACAAGGACCTATTGGACGCCCCAGGCGCAATGATGATGCAGGGCCTGCCCGATATGGAACTGCGCTGGGCAGAGGCGGATATTCGGGAGGGGTGGGAGCGTTCAACCCATGTTGTTTTAGGTGATCTTTATGACGACGCGGGTGCACCGTTAGGTTTGTGCCCAAGGGGGGCGTTGAAACGTGCAATCACCGCTTGGGGCGCACATGGGCTGCAGCCAAAAGTCGGGATCGAACTTGAGGCCTTCGCACTACAGGCGGATGATACAGGGCGATTACGCCCCTATGATACGCCAGGTGCCGTAGTTTATGGAACAGGCATGATGTCAGATCCCCTACGTTTCAATGATGCGATTTGGGAATGCGCGGAACAGTTGGGATTTTCGCTGGATATGATCACCAGCGAATACGACAGTCCCCAATTTGAATATACGTTGACATTCGATGATGCGTTAAAGGCGGTGGATGATATCGTATTATTCCGCCAGATGGCGCGCGAAATCGCCTTAGAGCATGGTTTGATCCTGTCATTTATGCCCAAACCTATCGCAGAGGCAGGCGGTTCGGGGATGCATATTAACTTTTCGTTTGTTGACGACAACGGGAACAACGCGCTGTCCTCTGGTCCTGTTGGCGGACCAGATAATATGAACGATTTGGCCAAGGGATGTGTTGCTGGTCTATATCGTCATCACAAGGGATTGGCTGGATTGATCGCACCAACGGCAAATTCCTATCAACGATTGCAACCAGGATCACTGTCAGGGTTTTGGCAAAATTGGGGGGGTGATCACCGAAATGTGACAACGCGCGTCAGCGGCGAAGGCGGCAAGAAAGCACGCCTAGAACACCGAACCGCGGATGCAAGCGCCAACCCGTACACTGCAGTTGCAGCCGTACTACAGGCGGCGCGGCTGGGGTTGGAGAACGGTTATGAGTTGCCCCCTGCCGAATCAGGGGATGGTTTCGAAAAACAAGACGCCAAAGAGAGCAGCGGAATTGATTTGAAATCAGCGATTGCAGATTTGCGTGCTGACACGGATCTGTGTACCGCCGTAGGTGCGGAATTGGCAGATAATCACATCTTTATGAAGGAAAAAGAGCACCGCAAAACCCGCGATTTAGAGGGTGAGGAATTGCGCGATTTCTATGTTTACTTCGTCTAGGGTTTTGCAGTTCCAATCTGATCCAAAACTGCGATGTAAACATCCCGTTTGAACGGAACAATGGCATCAACCATTTCAGACTGGTCGATCCATTTCCATTCAACAAATTCTGGATGGTCCGTTTCAATATTCACCTGAGCATCCGAACCTAAAAACCGCATGCGGAACCATTTTTGTTCCTGCCCGCGATATTTTCCGCCCCAAAGTTTATCCAACAATTCAAGCGGCAAATCATAGGCAAGCCAATCTTCGTTTTCGGCCTCGATCCGAACCAAATCACGAGAAACACCAGTTTCTTCCTCAAGTTCACGCAGCGCGGCTTCTTTGGGGCTTTCACCTGGGTCAATTCCGCCTTGTGGCATTTGCCAATGTGGACCCTTCATATCAATGCGGCGCCCAACAAAAACCCTGTCGTCAGAATTAACGAGCATGACGCCAACATTTTTACGATAGGGCAGTCGTGCAATTTCTTCGGGTGTCCGCGTCATAATCATTCGGCACTGATTGCTGACATACCGCGCAAGATATCAATTGCATAGGCCAACTGATAGTCATCATCGCGCAAACGGGCAGCATTTTCTGCCTTTTCACGATCCTCTTCCAGCTGACGAATTTCTTCTTCGCTTAGGCTGTCATTAGACAATGAACCACGCAGGTCTGCTTCGGAATTGAAACGAATACCCTCTTCTTCGTTTTCCGCAACTGGTCGACGGCGTGGCTGTTTCACGACAATATCAGGTGTCACACCCAAATTTTGGATCGAACGTCCAGAAGGTGTATAATAACGCGATGTGGTCAGTCGCATCGCAGCGCTGCCGCGCAATGGCATGACGGTTTGAACCGAGCCTTTGCCGAAACTTTGAGTTCCAACAATGACCGCACGACGATGGTCCTTCAACGCACCAGCAACGATTTCAGAGGCAGACGCGGACCCACCATTGATCAAAACAACAATGGGTTTTCCATCAATGATGTCGCCTGGTTTGGCGTTATAACGCTCTCCCTCTTCTGGATTGCGACCGCGTGTTGATACAATTTCTCCTTTTTCTAGGAAATCATCCGCCACTTTGATCGCCTGACTTAGCAGTCCGCCTGGATTGTTACGCAAATCCAAAACCAAACCGTTGATATTATCCAATCCACCTGCTTCTTCGAGCTGCTTATTCAGCCCATCAACAATGTTTTTACGGGTGTTATCGTTAAAGGTTGTGACGCGCACCACGACAGTGTCGCCTTCAGTACGCGCACGCGCTGCGGTCAATTCGATTACATCGCGGGTAAGTTCCAAATCAAACGGCTCTTGTTCACCCTCGCGTACAATCGTGACAACGATATCTGATCCAACAGGGCCACGCATCCGTTCAACCGCTTGGTTCAATGTTAAGCCCAGAACGCTATCGCCATCGACATGGGTAATAAAATCGCCTGCTTCAACACCTGCATCAAATGCAGGCGTACCATCGATTGGGGAGACCACTTTTACAAATCCCTCTTCCATCGTAACTTCGATCCCGAGACCCCCAAATTCACCACGTGTTTGGGTTCGCATGTCTTCTGCAGCTTTGGGCGCAAGATAACTGGAATGAGGATCAAGCGATGTCAGCATCCCGTTGATCGCGGCCTCGATCAATGCGCTTTCGTCAACTTCTTCGACATATTCCGCGCGAATGCGATCAAAGATATCGCCAAATAAATCAAGTTGTTCATAAATTTCCTTACGGTCATTTTCTGACTGTGCCAACACAGGACCCGCCAACTGAAATGACGTTACGGCCCCCAACGAAATCCCCAGCCCAACTGCGATTAATGTCTTTTTCATCATTTAACTCCGAATTCTTCGAACCACGTCAGTGGATTTTCTGGTGCTTTGTTGACACGCACTTCTATATAAATTGTTTCACCGCGCAATCCACCAGACTCATTAAGTGTTTCAATCAAATTTTTTTCATCAAATAGTTCACTCATGCCCATAAGCCCAACGGGACTGCCCGCTGGCAAAACCTCACCAATATCACCGTAGACGGTACTCAGCCCAGCCAAAATGTAAAGGATGTCTTGTTGTGGTTCTAAAATTGAGACCAAACCGTAATCCAAAAGCGGCCCACGATATCGAATGGTTGCAGCGGTCGGGGTACGCACCAAAGCGTTGTCGGAGGTTGCCACAACGATTCCAGGGCGCTTTATCCCTGCGGCATCTGCCTCATTAAAATAACGAATGACTTTACCCTGCACTGGCATCGGCAGCGTGCCTTTGCGTGTGGTGATATCGGGTAGGCTCCCCTCTGCTTCATTTTTCGCGATTAGGGATAGGCCATCTGCAAAAATATCCAATGTATCTGCCGCGGCTAATAAAATCGCCGTTTGTGCAGGATCTTCGACAAACCGTTTTGGTAAATCATCCCTGTCAGCAATCGCACGTCCCAGCACAGCGCGCGTTTCCTGAAGCGCGACAAGACCCGCTTGTAGGTCCAGCGTGACCTGATATTGCAATTCACTTAGATATCGTGCCGCCTCAAGATCAGAACGCAGGGATTGTACCTTTTCCTCTAGCGCGGGCAGCAGATCCGCAATCAACATTCCACCTCGTGCTGTGGCCATGGGACCATCGGGGTGCAGTAATTCTGCCTGAATCGGGGATTTATCAATGCTCAACAAAACGCCTATTAATTCGGCGTAGGCTTCTTCTTCTACCGACAGTTTTTGTTGTGCGCGTGCTTCAAGAACGGAGATTTGGCGCAAACTATCACGCGCCAGACTTAGACTTTCTTCGAAACTAAGAATTGCATCTGTTAACGCTGAAATTCGAGCCTTTGCCGATTTGGACCGCTCCAGCTTGTCCCATGCATTATCAAGTGATTGCTGTGCCTGTCGTGCCTGAAATTCCAGATCACTTTGCGCCAATAGGGGCGTCGCCGTCCAAAAAATAGCGACAATCAAAATTCCTATGCACGCTGCATACCTCAAACTAACAGGCTCTCTCCAGTCATTTCAGTAGGCTTATCAAGCTGCATCAAATCGAGCAAGGTAGGCGCCAAATCCGCAAGCCGACCACCATTGCGCAGTGTGGTGTTTGCATCACCACCCACCAAGACGGCTGGGACCAAATTGATGGTATGCGCCGTATGTGGTCCGCCCGTTTCAGGATCAATCATGGTTTCGCAATTTCCATGATCTGCGGTCACAATCATGGCGCCGCCTACGTTTTCCAACGCGGCCAAAACACGTCCCAATCCTTGATCAACGGCCTCACAAGCTTTGATCGCCGCGTTCAAATCACCAGTATGTCCAACCATGTCTGGGTTTGCGTAATTCGTGACGATCAAATCATACCCTGCCTCGATTGCTTGGACGAACTCATCGGTCACTTCACCCGCAGACATTTCAGGTTGCAGATCATAGGTCGCCACTTTGGGTGAAGGTGCCATATAGCGTGCCTCACCCTCTTCAGGCTGCTCTTTTCCGCCATTAAGGAAAAACGTGACATGGGGGTATTTTTCTGTTTCTGCGAGTCTGAATTGTGACTTGCCCGATTTCGCGACCCATTCACCCAATGTATTGACATGCTTTTGTTTCGGGAAACAGGTGCGCATATAGTCATTATGGGACGTTGAATATTCCACCATGCCCAACACCATTGACCACTGGGGACGGGTACCCACATCAAATTCGTCAAATTCGGTTTCACCAATTGCACGCAAAATTTCGCGGGCACGGTCGGCGCGGAAATTCATACAGAAAAATGCATCCCCATCTTGGGCCCCTTGATAGTCGCCTAAGACGGTTGCTGGGATGAATTCATCGCTAACATCCGCCGCATAGTTTGACTTAATTACCTCTTCCGCGGTGTCCGCACGCACATCAGATACACCATTAACAATCGCATTATAGGCGGTTGCGACGCGTTCCCATCTATTGTCGCGATCCATTGCGAAATAACGGCCTGTTACGGTGCCAATCACCACACCGTTTGGCAGATCACCGATCAAGCGATACAGAAAATCCGCAGCGGATGATGGCGCAACATCGCGTCCGTCCGTAATGGCATGCAAAACAACAGCAACGCCCGCATCGGTTAAAATACGCAACGTAGCGATAAGATGCGCGATATGACCATGTACGCCCCCATCCGATATCAATGACATTACATGCGCACGACCATCTGTTTTTTTAAGCGAGCCGATGTAGTCCATCAACGCAGGATTGTTCGCATATGACCCATCCTCAATCGCCAAATCGATTTGCCCAAGGTCCATTGCAACAACACGTCCTGCGCCAATGTTGGTGTGTCCCACTTCGGAATTTCCCATCTGTCCAGTGGGTAGGCCGACATCACGTCCATGCGTGATAAGTTGCGTATTCGGGCACTGCTGCATAATGCGATCAAAGTTTGGCGTGTGGGCCAATACGGGCGCGTTCGCCTCTGCATCAGATCGTGCGCCCCAACCATCCAAAATACATAAAACAACGGGTTTTGGTGCCATATCATTCGCCTCTTAATTTTATGAGGGTTCTACGTAGAGAGGTAAATAAGAGCAAGTGCTAAGCGCGGTGATAGGGGGAACCTGCCAAAATTGACGCCGCCCGATAGAGTTGTTCACTTAGCATCACACGAACCAGCATATGGGGCCAAACCATGGAACCAAAGCTGATCGACATGTCAGCACGTGCGCGCAGCGACGGATCAATCCCATCCGCACCGCCAATTATGAACGCCAAATGGCCCTGTCCCTGATCCCGAAAATTTGCAAGACATTTGGCAAATTCAGGCGAGGTTAACAGTTTTCCACGCTCGTCCAACGTGATGATTTTTGCGCCATTTGGGATTGCACGATCCAACAGATCTGCTTCTGCCCGCATGCCAATGTTTTTCTTATCCTCAACCTCAATAACATCTGCGGGACCCAACCCCATTGAACGGCCCTGTTTGTTAAAACGATCAAGATAATCAGAAAGAAGCTCAAGCTCTGGGCCCCGCCGCAACCGGCCCACCGCACAAATCGATACCTTCATTACTCAGCTGTTATGCTTGCCCAGCAGGCAACCACATTTTTTCAAGCTGATAGAATTCGCGCACCTCTGGACGGAAGATGTGGACAACCACATCCCCTGTGTCGATCAAAACCCAATCTCCTGCCTCTTTGCCTTCAACCTTGCAGGCACGACCATGCTCTTGCTTTAGACGATCAACCAGCTTTTCAGCCATTGCTGTGACCTGACGGGTCGAACGACCCGACGCAATAACCATGTAATCGCCAATCGAAGTTTTCCCGCGCAAATCAATTTGCACGATCTCTTCGGCTTTATCTTGGTCAAGTGAGGTTAAGATACGATCCAACAGCGCTTCGCTTGTAAGATCCTCTGCCGCGGGATTGGCAGATGTGTTTGCAGCGCGAACTGCTTCGACAGATACTGTCAGAACTATGTCCTCCGTTATGCGTGTATGCCGAATCTAGCATGGGTTCAAAAAAATCTCAATGACGCGTAATTGAAATGCGACATAGCCGCAAGGGTGCGGCAACACTTGCGAGCATGAAGATTCAGGTGTATGCGAAATGTCATGGAAATGATCTTTGACATGGATGATCGTTCGCGCCTGCCTTGGCGGTTTTATGGAGCAACGATGACAATTCTAGCACGCGGCTGATTTGCCGCGACAAAAGATTTGCACCAAACGTTCATCACAAAAATCGGGAGAGGATGGAAATGACCGCCCCCAAGACACTTTATGACAAAATCTGGAACGACCACGTCGTCCACGAAGCAGAAGACGGGACATGTCTTCTATATATTGATCGGCACTTGGTTCACGAAGTGACATCACCACAAGCGTTCGAGGGTCTGCGTATGGCAGGCCGTACCGTGCGTGCACCAGAAAAAACAATCGCTGTGCCAGATCACAACGTTCCAACAACATTGGATCGCGCAAAAGGCATCGACAACGAAGAAAGCCGTATTCAGGTTGAAGCGTTGGACAAAAATGCCAAGGATTTCGGCATTCATTATTATCCCGTATCTGACGTGCGTCAGGGGATTGTGCACATCGTTGGTCCAGAACAGGGTTGGACATTGCCCGGTATGACCGTTGTATGCGGCGACAGCCACACCGCGACACACGGTGCGTTTGGCGCGTTGGCACATGGCATCGGCACATCTGAGGTTGAACATGTTCTTGCGACACAAACTTTGATTCAAAAGAAATCAAAGAACATGAAGGTCGAGATCACAGGCAAACTTCGCCCCGGCGTGACCGCCAAGGACATTACATTGTCCGTTATCGGTGAAACGGGCACTGCAGGCGGCACGGGCTATGTAATCGAGTATTGTGGTGAAGCGATCCGTGATCTGTCAATGGAAGGTCGCATGACCGTGTGTAACATGGCCATCGAAGGCGGCGCGCGCGCTGGCCTGATTGCCCCAGATGAAAAGACATTCGAATACTGCAAGGGCCGCCCACACGCACCAAAAGGTGCAGAGTGGGAAGCAGCCGTCGCATATTGGAAAACTCTGTTCACTGACGAAGGCGCACATTTTGACAAGGTCATCACCATCAAAGGCGAAGACATTGCACCCGTTGTAACATGGGGCACATCACCAGAGGATGTATTGCCGATCACCAGCACTGTTCCAAGTGCCGAAGATTTCAGTGGTGGTAAAGTCGATGCGGCGCAACGTTCGCTGGAATACATGGGTCTGACATCTGGACAAAAATTGACAGATATCGAAATCGACACCGTGTTCATCGGTTCTTGCACAAATGGCCGTATCGAAGATTTGCGTGCAGCTGCCGAGATCCTAAAGGGCAAAAAGATCAAAGACGGTCTACGCGCCATGATCGTTCCAGGCTCAGGATTGGTACGCGCCCAAGCCGAAGAAGAAGGCCTTGCAGACATCTTTAAAGAGGCCGGCTTTGAATGGCGTTTGGCGGGATGTTCAATGTGTTTGGCGATGAACCCTGATCAATTGACACCAGGCGAACGTTGTGCAGCCACATCAAACCGTAACTTTGAAGGCCGTCAAGGTCGAGGTGGACGTACGCACCTCATGTCACCAGCAATGGCAGCCGCCGCGGCGATCACAGGCCGCCTAACAGATGTTCGGGAGATGATGTAATGGACAAATTCGAAACATTCAGCGGCATCGCCGCTCCAATGCCATTGGTTAACATCGACACCGATATGATCATCCCAAAGCAATTTTTGAAAACGATCAAACGCTCGGGTTTGGGTGTGCATGCGTTTGATGAAATGCGTTATGATGATGACGGTAACGAAATCCCTGATTTCGTGTTGAACCAAGCCGCGTATCGCGAGGCATCTATCCTCATTGCAGGCGACAACTTTGGTTGTGGATCGTCGCGCGAACACGCGCCATGGGCCTTGTCCGATTTTGGGATCAAGGTTGTTGTTTCAACATCATTCGCGGACATCTTCTTTAACAACTGTTTCAAAAACGGAATGCTACCTATCGTGCTTCCGCAGGAACAGGTTGATCTGTTGATGAGAGACGCCGAAAAGGGTGCGAATGCGCGGGTTGAAGTCAATCTTGAGGAACAGACAATCATATCGTCAGATGGGGACGTGATCAAGTTTGACATCGACCCATTCCGCAAACACTGCCTATTGAACGGGTTGGATGACATTGGTTTGACCCTTGAAAAAGCGGCCTCAATCGACAGCTTTGAAGCCAAAGCAGGCGCCGCACGCCCTTGGGCATAACATAAAACTACTGGTGTGCCCAAGGGCGCACCAGTGATCTGTAAAAATATTATCAAAGTGTAATTATTGCGGTCGCACACTTATGTCCGTCGTTTGCGAACAAGATTTCTAAGACCACAAGATGTTGGTTTTGTTATATAAATTTTGGGCGATGTGCGGCTTGGATCATCATTATGTGGGGGGTGCTGCCGACGTTTTTAGCAATGCGCGGAATCGCAATGTTACGCATTGCCGAATTGATCATCGAAAAGCGCCATTCAAACAACGCACACAGCATTCTGCAAATGGCGTAAATTTCCCACGCTTTCTTGACCATTTACGTGGAAATCGCTAACCCGCTTGGGACAGTATAACCCAAGGATTCATAGCATGAGCAACCCATCAATTCTTATCCTCCCTGGTGACGGTATCGGACCAGAGGTCATGGCCGAAGTTCGCAAAATCATTTCATGGTACGGAGACAACCGCGGCCTTGCATTTGATGTATCCGAGGATTTGGTTGGCGGCGCGGCATATGACGCGCACGGCACGCCATTGCATGACGACACAATGACCAAAGCCCAAGAGGTAGACGCCGTTCTGTTGGGTGCCGTTGGCGGCCCAAAATATGACAACCTTGATTTTTCTGTGAAACCTGAACGCGGGCTTTTGCGCCTGCGCAAGGAAATGGACCTGTTCGCGAACTTGCGCCCAGCGCAATGTTTTGACGCCCTTGCAGATTTCTCATCTTTGAAAAAAGATGTGGTCGCTGGTTTGGACATCATGATCGTGCGCGAACTGACATCTGGCATCTACTTTGGTGAGCCACGCGGCATTTTCGAGGAAGGTAACGAACGTGTTGGTATCAACACACAACGTTACACAGAATCAGAAATCGAACGTGTTGCACGTAGCGCATTTGAATTGGCCCGTCGTCGTGGCAACAAGGTGTGTTCAATGGAAAAAGCCAACGTTATGGAATCTGGCATTCTTTGGCGGGAAGTTGTGCAAAAAGTTCACGACGAAGAATATGCGGATGTTGAACTATCACACATGTACGCAGACGCAGGTGCCATGCAACTTTGCCGCTGGCCCAAACAGTTTGATGTCATCGTAACCGATAACCTATTTGGTGATCTGCTTTCAGATGCGGCGGCAATGCTGACCGGATCGCTGGGTATGTTGCCATCTGCGTCGCTGGGTGCCCCAATGGCAAATGGCCGTCCAAAGGCACTATATGAACCCGTACACGGGTCGGCACCTGATATTGCGGGTGAAGGCAAAGCGAACCCGATCGCCTGTGTCCTGAGTTTTGCAATGGCATTGCGCTATAGCTTTGACCAAGGCGCAGAGGCAGATCGCCTAGAACAAGCGGTTGAAAAAGTGTTGGCCGATGGCGTTCGCACAGCGGATCTATTGGGCGAAGAGGGTGTGACACCTGTTTCAACATCTGAAATGGGCGACGCGATTATCGCGGCGCTAAACGCATCATTATAAGAGAGTTTTAATTTAACTCTTGCATGAATGACCCGCAGTGTGATTTTGCTAAACCAATAGCATTATTCCTGCGGGTTAATTTATGTCTGCTAACGCCAAAGGCGCCATTTTCGCATTACTTGGATTCGCACTCTTCTCGGCACATGATGTGGCGGTGAAATATTTAGGCGGACAGTATTCGACTTTTCAAATCATCTTTTTCTCGGTCTTGTTCAGCTTTCCAATGGTGTTTTTGATGCACCTTCGAGAACGCAATGCGGACAATTTGTTCCCTAAACATCCTTGGTGGTCTCTACTGCGCGTCGTTGCAACCGTGGTTACGGGGATATCGGCATTTTACGCATTTTCCGTTCTTCCTTTGGCACAAACCTATGCGTTTCTGTTTGGTATGCCTTTGTTGATCACGGTTTTATCTGTTCCGATGTTGGGCGAACGTGTCGGGATCCATCGGGGCAGCGCGGTTATTGTTGGCATGATTGGTGTTTTGGTGGTTCTGCGGCCCGGGTATGTTGAACTTGGATTGGGCCATGCGGCAGGTTTGACGGCAGCCGTTGGCGCCGCAATTTCATCGTTGATTGTGCGAAAAATCGGGAACGAAGAACGCAGTACCGTTTTGATGATTTATCCAATGTTTGCCAATCTGTTGTTGATGGCCGCATTATTACCTGGCCGCTACGTTCCAATGGCACTGTTTGATTTGGGGACTGTGGCGACAATGGCGATATTGGCATCGCTCGCCTCTCTATGCATCATCTTGGCTTATAAAAACGGTGAAGCCAGCGTCGTGGCACCCATGCATTATTCGCAAATGATATGGGCGATTATCTATGGATATTTCTTTTTTGCCGAACTGCCTGACAGGTTCACGTTGATTGGGGCATGTATCATCATCTCAAGCGGTTTGTATGTTGTCTTTCGCGAAAGCCGTGTCACAGTTTCCGAAAACACCCCCGTCCTCAGAAACAAAAGCCGCGCAGAAACAGGAACCACGCCCAGGATCTCAACGCTTATTAATTCGACGGATTAGGCATCAAGGAACATCCGCAATTTTTGTTCCAATGTTTTGATTTCGACGGGCTTGGCGATGTAGTCATCCATGCCCGAGGCAAAACATTTGTCGGCATCCCCCTTTAGAGCATTGGCCGTGATCGCGATAATGGGGGTGCGGTTCATGAATTCAGCCTGTTCAATATCTCGCAGTGCGCGCGACATTTCAAAGCCATCCAATACAGGCATATGACAATCCGACAGGATCACATCGTAATCGCCTTCTTGCCACATGGTTAGGCCCTCTTGACCATTGCGAGCAATATCCGCGTTAAAGCCCAGAATTTCCAACTGTTTCAGCATAACGATACGATTGATTTCGTTATCTTCGACGAACAGGATTTTCTTTTCACCGCGCACGCGCATATCAGGCTGCGTTTGGTCCGAATTTACAGGTAGATCAGTGGAATTCTCTGTCTTTAGACGCCCTGCCAGTAACCCAAACGCCCGATGCAGTTCTGTTGGCAGTGCAGGAAACAACTGCGTTCGGAAAACGTCGTCCTGCAACACACCCAAACGTTCTGCACGGTTGGCTGTCATCATCAGAAACCCAGGGTTTTCAAAACGTTCACGCAGCTGTTCTTGCCAACCCACGATGCGATCAGGAGAACCGCTGCTCAGGACAAAAATCTTTTGGCCCTTAGTCGGGATGTTCAAAGCATACAAATCACACTCTGCATCATGCGTTTGCACATCAACGCCCTGCGCAGTTAGATATCGTTTAATCTCTTCATGCTCATCCGCGGTCTCATCCGCGATCCAATCCACAAACAACCCAGAAATATCTACCAAATTCGATGGTGCCCGAAGAGTTTCAAGTGGAAGGAAAACGGAAACCTCGGTTCCGACATCTTGTTCGCTAATCAATTGAATACGCCCATCCATTCTATTGACCAAATGAAGCGAAATAACCAAACCCAATCCCGTGCCCCCGACGCGCCGCGTCGCAACTGGTTCATCCTGCATAAAGGGTTCAAACAGATTTTTCTGTACCTCTTGGCTCATGCCAATGCCATTATCTTTGACGTCAATCCGCATTTGGCCCGTGGACGTCATCGACACACTGAAACGGACATGACTATCGCGTTCTGTCAGATCATGCGCGGAATATTTTACGGCATTACTTAATAGGTTCAGCATAACTTGACGCAAACGCCCACCGTCAATCATTCCAAACTCTGGAACCTTCGGATCGATAAACAGGTGGATTTTCACACCCAAATCATCGGCCATATGCTGTAGGGTAAGGGCCACACCCTCGATTGTGGCGCGCATGTCTGTTTTTGATCGACTGATTTCCAGCTTGCCTGCATCAATTTTGCTGGCATCCAGAATGTCATCAATGATCCGCAGCAGCGAAAAGGCAGAATTGCGAATAATACCCAAAACACGCTGTTGTTCTTGGGTAGGTCGCAAGGTTTCCATAACCTCAATCATGCCAACCATGCCGGTCATGGGCGTTCTGATTTCATGGCTCATATTCGCCAAAAAATCGCCCTTGGCATTCGCCGCCTCTTCTGCACGCAAGCGCGCTTGGTGCAGTTCATCTTCTGTCTGTCCAGCAAGGATTGAGAAATAGGCAAGTTCAGCAACCAACAAAACCGCCATCGTCCCCATAAGTAGATAGTTAATAATTTCCGTTGAAAGCAAATTTTGCATTGGCGGAATCCCGAATAAGCGCTCAGAGCTGGAAGCCAAATCAAAATAGATCACACAGGCCCATGCAATAGCGCTGTAAGCCATGAAGCCATACAAATAGCTCCGCTCTGTTTTCCATGAAAACGCCAAAAACGGCAGGGCCAAAATAGGAAAGAACAAGAGATCAACTTGCGTGCCATGTTCAGAAACGATGATCCCGAACACCGTTGTCAAAATGGCATTGATCAACCAAAACGCGCGGGCGATCGTGTCAAAGCGAAACAGAAACAACAGCAAACTAAGACCATAAACACCTGCCACCGATCCTGCGATGGCAAATCCCGCCATATCGCCCAACACAATCATCATTACCGCCCAACAGGTCGCAACGATAACAATCACCTGAACCGCAAGTTGACTAATGCGCACACGGCGTTCGCGATCAGTCTCGATCATGTTAGGAAGTTCAGAGGCCGACATCCACTCTACCACTCATAGTATCGTTAAATCACCTGTATTCATGATCAACGACTTGCACATAAGTTAATTTACATACAAATTCGCCACAAAATCTAGCGGGTTAATGCAATATGAAACATGCTCTTTTGATAATTGATGTTCAAAATGATTTTTGTCCTGGTGGATCGCTGGCAGTGACGAACGGCGATCAGATCATTTCAGGGATCAATGACATCATGAATGATTTCGATTACGTGATATTGACCCAAGATTGGCACCCCGCAAACCACAGTTCATTCGCAAGCAATCAGAATGCCGATCCATTCAGCGTGATTGAAATGCCATATGGCCCACAAGTTCTGTGGCCTGATCATTGTATCCAAGGGTCATTCGGCAGCGCGCTTCATGACGATTTGAACACAACACGTCCCGATTTGATTATTCGTAAAGGTCAGAACCCTGATGTGGATAGTTATTCTGCGTTTTTCGAAAATGACCACACAACTGCGACTGGCCTGCATGGTTTTCTTACAGAACGATCTGTGTCCAAGGTGACGCTTGTCGGATTGGCTACAGATTATTGTGTTAATTTTTCGGCACAAGATGCCGTAAAACTGGGGTATGAAACAAATGTTCGCATTGATCTGTGCCGTGCCATTGATCTTGATGGATCATTGGATCGGGCACGCAGTGATTGGGATGCGTTAGGGATAGGAATTTCATAATGGTGGATATCGCGACACGCGTTTGGAACCACAAATGGCGCATTGATCCCATTGTCAGATCACTGATCGACACGGATTTCTATAAACTGTTGATGTGCCAATCGATCCATCGTTACAAACCCGATACGCAGGTTACATTCAGTCTGATCAATCGTTCAAAACATATCCGCTTGGCCGAATTGATCGACGAAGGGGAATTGCGTGAACAACTGGATCATATCCGCAGTCTATCGCTCAGCCGCGGCGAAAGTACGTGGTTGCGCGGGAATACATTTTACGGCAAACGCCAAATGTTCAGATCCGATTACATGGAGTGGTTTGAAAACCTGCGTTTGCCCGATTACCACCTTGAAAAACGCGATGGTCAATATGAACTGACGTTCGAAGGCAGTTGGCCTGAGGTTATGCTATGGGAAATCCCAGCACTTGCCGTATTGATGGAACTGCGCGGTCGCGCCGTATTGAAAGATATGGGGCGTTTTGAAATCCAAGTTTTGTACGCGCGCGCGATGACAAAACTGTGGGAAAAGGTGGAACGCCTAAGGCAATTGGAACATCTGCGGATTGCCGATTTTGGGGCGCGTCGTCGTCATTCCTTTTTGTGGCAGGACTGGGCCGTACAGGCCATGCAAGAGGGGCTTGAAAACAAATTCATTGGCACCTCAAACTGTTTAATCGCGATGCGGCGCGATATCGAAGCGATCGGCACCAACGCGCATGAATTACCGATGGTCTATTCAGCGCTGGCGGAAACTGATGCTGATTTGGCACAAGCCCCCTATCAGGTTTTGGCAGACTGGCATGAAGAGCATGATGGCAACCTGCGCATCATCCTTCCCGATACCTATGGCACAGACGGTTTTTTGAAGAATGCCCCTGATTGGTTGGCGGGTTGGACAGGTATCCGTATCGATAGTGGTAAACCCGAACTTGCTGCGGAAACTGCGATTCAATGGTGGAAAGACCGTGGTGAGGATCCGACACAAAAACTCGTCATCTTCTCTGACGGGCTCGACACCGACGAAATACAGACGTTATACCGACGTTTTACCGACAGGGTAAAAGTGTCCTTTGGCTGGGGCACAAATCTGACAAATGATTTCCGCGGATTGGTACCCGATGCGGGGCTTGAGGCGTTTTCGTTGGTCTGCAAAGCAGTGTCAGCGAATGGAAATCCAACCGTCAAATTGTCCGATAACCCGAATAAAGCAATGGGTCCAAAAGAGGAAATTGAACGCTATAAACGCGTGTTTGATGTTGGCCAACAACTGGCCGTCGACGTAACTGTTTAGGCCCCACTTCACCCCAGTATGTCATTGATATTCTGCGTCAAAATCGCAGCGAAAGGCAAATTTTATGTATCCATTTCTTAGACTTATCAAAGAAGTATTCAAATTTCGAAAGGCACCGCAATTGGGGTTTGGTGATGTTCACATATCCCATCATATGTGCATGCCATGGGATTTGGACCCATGGGTCGAATTGAACAACGGCCGCACACTAACCCTATATGATTTGGGGCGCATCCCTCTTGCCGCACGCTCTGGTCTATTGAATGTGTTGAAAGAACGCAGATGGGGAATGACCATGGCCGGTGCCTGCGTCCGATACCGCCGCCGCATCCGTATGTTTGAACGCATCGAAATGCGATCCCGCGCCCTCTGTTGGGACGACCGATTTATTTATATCGAACAATCCATGTGGAAAACCAACGGCGACTGCGCAGGTCACATCGTTTATCGCGGTGCATTTGTTGGGCACGATGGCATTGTTTCACCAGATCGCATTTGGTCAGCATTAAGTGAAACAGCGGATCGACCCGAAATTCCTGAATGGGTCGCTACCTGGATTGCGGCAGAAGATATGCGCCCTTGGCCGCCTATGCAGGACTGATAGCTTTGGGTCAAATTGCATTCCATGGCCACTTAATTCTTGACCCTCAATAAATACTTGCGTTTTGTGAGTAAAAAATGAGGGAGCACATGTCACAGAGAAAAACGATCTGGGGTTGGTACTGGTTTGATTGGGCATGTCAGCCGTTTTTCACCTTATTACTAACCTTCATTTTCGCCCCATTTTTTGCGCAGGTTGCGACAGAATATTATGCGTCTGGCGGGCTATCTGAACAATCTGCGGATGCTCGCGCGCAAACGCTCTGGTCAACGGGTATTACGATTGCAGGCCTTATCATTGCTTTTTCTGCCCCAGTGCTGGGTGCAATCGCGGACTCTTCTGGGCGTCGGATGCCATGGATTTCCTTTTTCACCGCTGCAGCAATTTTTGGGGCCGCCGCGACTTGGTTTATGGATCCCGCGGGATCCAACCTAGTGACAATGTTGGTAGCCTTTGTGATCTGCTACATTGGCGCTGAACTGGCATTTATTTTTGCAAGTGCGCAATTACCAGACCTAGGGGATGACGACAGCGTAGGTGGGATTTCCGGATCAGGGTTGGCCTTTGGCTATGTCGGTGGCGTATTGTCTTTGGTCATTATACTGCTGCTTTTTGTTGGCCAGGAAAACGGCAAAACCATATTCCTAAATCTTGATCCACTGTTTGGATTTGACCCTGCAGAGAAGGAAGGCACACGTTTTGCGGGCCCCTTTGCCGCATTATGGTGCTTGGTTTTCTCAATCCCATATTTCCTGTGGGTGCGTGAAGGGCACCTTCCCAATCGTAGGCCCAGCCTAGGCGGCGCAATGAGAACCCTGTGGCAGGCGATCAAAGGCGTCACAAATAGACCCAGTCAGGGTAAATTCCTGATTTCATCAATGTTCTACCGCGATGCATTAAACGGCCTTTATACATTTGGCGGGATTTATGCGGGCCTTGTTCTGGATTGGAGCATTGTTCAAATTGGAACCTTTGGAATCGTTGCCGCGATTTCCGCAGGTTTGTTTAGTTGGCTGGGTGGTAAGTTGGATAATCGTATCGGACCCAAGCCCGTCATTTACCTAACGATTTTCATTCTAATGGGTGTTTGTGTTGTCATTATCGGGATGAGCAAGACGCATTTCTTTGGAGTCGAACTGGCCGCAGGATCAACACTTCCTGATAATTTGTTCATGCTGTGCGGATGTTTAATCGGGGGCATGGGTGGCATGTTGCAATCTGCCAGCCGCAGTTTGATGGTGCGCCATGCAATGCCCGGAAAAGAAACGATTGAATTCGGCCTTTATGGCCTATCGGGTCGGGCCACAGCATTCTTGGCGCCATTGTTAATCACAATCGCCACAACCATCACTGACAGTGCGCGATTGGGTGTATCCCCCATTGTAATCCTGTTCGTAGTGGGCCTTGTGTTCCTAATTGGTGTGAATGCCAAGGGTGACGCAAGATAGGCAAGGCTTTGCACTTGGTTTAGAAATGATTTGCCTTCAACCGCTTCCTTGTTAGGGTTTGTCTAAAGGAATGCGTTTATGATTTTCAGATTTCTAATCCTATCCAGCCTGATCTGGCTATCCTCCTGTTCAAATTATGATCCTGAGTTGGTGGCCCGTCTAAGTACGAAAGAAGCCAAACATTTGTTTGGCACAGTTGAACGCGGATCAGAACAGCGTCCCGCCCCCTATGGTAGTTATGCCAAAGGATGCGTTGCTGGGGCCGAACAACTGGCAGAAACTGGATCAACATGGCAGGCGATGCGATTGTCACGCAATCGCAACTGGGGGCACCCAATCGCGATTGATTTCATCCAAGACCTCTCTGCCAAGGCGGCACGGCAATCAGGATGGAACGGTTTGTATATTGGCGATATCTCTCAACCGCGTGGCGGTCCGATGTTAACGGGCCATGCAAGCCATCAAATTGGGTTGGATATCGACATCTGGATGCGCCCTGCCGACGATCTGGCACTCAGCCCGAAACAACGCGAGGAGATATCATCCATTTCAATGCGCCGTGCGAATGGCGCCTACGTTAACGATCAGTGGACCAAACAACACCACAACATCGTCAAAGCAGCCGCATCCGATCCGCGCACCGCCCGCATCTTTGTTTTCCCAGGGGCCAAGGTTCAAATGTGCAAAGATGAAAATGGGGATCGGGCATGGTTGAATAAGGTGCGTCCGTGGTGGGGACACCATTATCATTTTCATGTACGCCTTTCCTGTCCAGTGGGCGCAACAAATTGCAAAAATCAGGCGCCACCACCGCCAGGTGATGGATGTAAGGATGCAGAACGTTGGGTCCGTGATATTTTGAACCCGCCGCCCCCAAATCCCAATGCGCCCAAACCGAAACCAAAGCCGCCCCTAACATTGGCGCGACTACCACAGCAATGTGTTGGAGTTTTACGGTCGAACTAAGTGGGCTTGCCATTTCATCCAAGTGACTTTAAACGCTTCTCGTTTCCGATTGGGAACCGAGTCTCCGAACACCTTCGATAAAAACGGATAAAGCTATGACAAAACTTCTTCCTGGCGTAATCGCCATGGCCACGATTGTGGTCGCCTCAAATATCCTTGTTCAATTTTTGCTATTGGATGGCCTTCTCACATGGGGTGCGTTTACCTATCCATTTGCCTTTTTGGTCACTGACCTGATGAACCGTGTTTACGGACCAGCTGCAGCGCGCCGTGTCGTATTTGTCGGCTTTGTAACGGGTATCATTTGTTCCCTGATCGGTAGCCAGATCATGTTTGACAGCGAATATGGCCCCTATGCCGCCGTTGCGTTTCGTGTTGCAATTGGGTCAGGGATCGCATTCCTGACCGCGCAACTGGTGGACGTTGCCATCTTTGACCGTTTGCGTAGCGGTGCGTGGTGGCGTGCTCCATTGGCATCAACTGTAATTGGATCTGCGCTAGACACTGCGATCTTTTTCACCATCGCATTTTCAACATCCATTCCGTTTTTCAGCGAAGCACAAAATGCAGAAATCAACTGGGCATGGGATAGCGCGCCATTGTTGTTGTTCGGCGGTGATGCACCCCTATGGGTATCATTGGCGATTGCCGATTGGGGCGTAAAACTGTTGCTGGCGTTGATTGCGTTGGTCCCGTTCCGTGTCTTGGTCGCACGTTTGCAAGCAAATACAACATCTGTTGCGAATTAAAACATTTTGACTTTTTTGGAAACTGTGGCACCATCACTAGTATTGAAACATAGTGAAAGGAGGTGGTCCAGTGTCTAGAGAGGTATTGGAGAGAGGTGTCGGAACAGTTTGGGAGGTCCTTGACTAAGGCAACCCTTGGTCATTGACCAAACGAATTGGTGAAGCCTAACCGGCCCACCTCCGAAATTCTCGAGGGTCGTCCGCAACGGGCGGCCCTTATCAGTTGGCGATATGATAACGATAAACGATAATATCAGCATTCAAGATTGGGAAATCACCGAACAATTCGTGCGCGCGTCAGGTCCGGGTGGACAGAACGTAAACAAGGTTTCGACAAAAGTGTCCCTGCGCTTTGAGGCAAACCGCTCCCCGAATTTGAGTGCTGCAGTAAAGGCCCGATTAAAGAAAATCGCAGGCACCAAATGGACAGTGGACGGCGCAATCATCATCCAATGTGATGAAACACGAAGTCAAATCCGCAACCGCGAGATCGCGCAAGATCGCCTAAAGGATTTGATAAAGAAAGCCTTGGTCGTTCCCAAACGGCGCCGCCCGACGAAACCAAGCCGTGGAGCAATAGAACGGCGGTTAAAGTCCAAGAAAATACGGGCAGAGGTAAAGTCACTACGTTCTGGGAAAATTGAATGAGGGGGTTTCAAATGCTGGTTAGGGCCGCAGTCGTAATTTCACTTCTCTGTTCTGTCGCTGATGCGCAAGAAGCAGGACAAAAAGCACGATCGGCTTACCAACACTTTTATTGTCATCATATCATCCCACTCATGGCAGAAGCAGATAGTGCAAAACTATTGGAGCAGTACGAAAACCATGTTTGGGCCGGCATCAGAGATGCCCGCAAAATGATGACCGAGATCGAAAAGTTCAAAGGTGCAAACCAAGAAGGTTGGTTGGAACACGCACCCGCAAATTGGGGATATTATTTGAATTCTGGTCCAAGTGAGGACTTTGTCATTGGGATGCTTTATGAACAAGTGAGGGGTGTCGTAGAACGACAAATCCTTCAGGAAGAAGATGGCCGCTATATATCGAATACGACGCTTTACCAAGAAAGTGCCCGAGCAAGCTATTACGAAAAAGGGTGCAAGGATTTGAAATGACAGGACAAGGATTGGATCACTACCAAAAGTTGGACGTTGATAAGCAGGACAATGATGATGCCCTGCGCGCGGTTTATGACGAATGGGCCAAGGAATACGATCACGATAACGATGCAACATTGGGCACAATATCCCAGCCAAAGACCGTTGAAATTCTCTCTGCGGTTCTTGAAAAACATGCCAAGATCCTTGACGCAGGATGCGGAACTGGGCTCGTCGGAGCAGAATTGGCAAAACGCGGATATGCTGCGTTCGACGGTGTCGATCTATCGGCCGAAATGCTGCGATACGCAAAAACACGCGGGTACACAAAGCTTTTTCAATATAGTTTGAATGATCCACTACCCATATCAGATGGTGCATACGATGCGATCATCAGTGCAGGTCTATTCACACATGGACACGTCAAAACCCATGCTATTCGTGAATTGATTAGGATCACAAAATCAGGTGGTTACCTATGTTTTACCATCAATGAGGGCGTTTATCGCAGCCAAGCGTTTGATAAGGAAATACAAAGCATCACTGATGATAAGCTGTGGGATATCGAAAAATTGGAAAAAGAAGCCTATATGACCAAGGAACAGGTGCAGGCCTACTACTGCCTGGCGCAGGTTCGTTAAGTGCTATTTGGCGTGCGTTTTTACCAACATATCGATCTGTTGTGCAGGCATCGCGCCTGATTTACGAAACACCTCCTTCCCGTCACGATAACCAATCAACGTCGGGACACCGCGAATGCCCAATTTCGTTGCGACGCTTTGATATTGCTCAGTATTCAGTTTGGCCAATCGTGCCTTACCTGATAATTTTGATGCAGCCTTTTCAAACTCTGGTGTCATCGTTTTGCATGGTCCGCACCAAGGAGCCCAAAAATCAACGACAAGCAAAGCGTCATCAAGATTCTTTGCCTTTTCAAATATCTTTGGCGACAATTCAGACACTTTGGATGGCATCAAACCTGCGCCGCAACTGGCACATTTTGGACCCTGATACACCTTATCTTTGGGAACACGGTTCCCTTGTCCGCATTTCAGGCATGCAAGCTTGATATAATCCATAGGTGTCGTCCCAGATACACTATGCGAATATCCATAGGATGTTTCACGCAAGCTTACAAATCTGATTAGTTCAGTGGTGCACTTTCTTGTTCGGCAGCACCGTTCATCATTGGCGCTATCTGAGATACGACAGACTGATCAGGACGCATGGTCGCGACCAATTCAGCAATTTTTATCCCAAATTTACGCATTTCGGATCTGTTCAAAATCGCCCCATTCTCGGCCAAGTACAACCAATCCGTAACATCCAACGTATGCCCACCAGATTCCTTGGGCAGGACAATGCGATATTTTAACTGAATTGAAGATCCCGAAACTTCACCCTGTGCGGTTCCAATGATGTCATCTGCAGTTGCGGTAAAAGTGTTACCAGGGCCCTTTTTCAGGAACCATTTTCGTTCTTGGGTTTTCCCATTTGAATACGAAAAACTTTCTGAGAGGGTTCCGCTATCTCCGTCCCACGTCCCCATCATGTTAGCGACAAAAGTCACGCCCACCTTACCGTCAGGACCATAAATAAGGCCTTCGGACAAGATGGGTCCATTCAAATGTTTATCCAAAACAAATAGTGGGCCAGTTTGCGAATAATCCTTAGGTGACTGCGACGAAAAGCTAAAAAACCGCGATTTGACACCGATCACGGCAAGCAAAATTACTACTAAAATCGTAAGAAATTTCATCGTTACGATACTCCGATTTGACTGTGGCTACAAAGTCGTCTTTTAGTGAATTAGGCTGAACGATATTTTATTCAAGCACTCTCGGCGTGTGCCAATTCAACTTGAACAACCTGCGTGTGACCCACCGAAAATGCAGCGGCGCAGATATCAAGGTAAAATTTCCAATGCCGCAAAAATGGATCGTCGTACCCCAGTCCTTTTATTTTGTTGGCTTTGGCCGCCAAACGTTCGGACCATGTTCGACAGGTCAACGCATAAGATTGGCCAAATTCAAAGTTGTCTTTCACAGTCAAACCAACATTATTGGCCTGTTGTGCAATGTGCGCACTTGAAAGCAACAATCCCCCTGGGAAAACGTGCTGGCGGATGTAATCCGAACCCTTGGCGTAATAATCAAAGCTATCATCTGGAACAGTGATCGCCTGAATCAATGCACGTCCACCTTCAGCCAAGTTTTGTTTGATCGCACGAAAATAACTGGGCCAGTAGCGCTGGCCAACCGCTTCAATCATTTCGATTGAAACGATATTATCAAATTTGCCTTTCACATCACGATAATCACAAAGTTGAATGTCGGCACGACCATCTAAACGCGCATCTGCATAGTTACGCTGTGCTTTTGAGACGGTAATTCCTGTAACGTGACGCCCTTGATCGGCCGCGCGTTCGGCAAATCCGCCCCACCCACAACCAATTTCCAAAATACCTTCTTTATCGGTTAGGCGTGACAATGCGCGGTCATTTTTACGATATTGCGTGGCCGTCAAATCATCACCGGGATCATTATAAATCCCCGATGAATACATCATCGTTTCTTCCAACCACAGTTGGTAAAATTCGTTCCCAACATCATAGTGCGCGTAAATATTTTTTTGCGATCCAGATTTGGAATTCGCACGCACGACACGATCAATGATTTGATATTTTAGCGAATTCAACCACGTCGCGTCGTCAAAATCAGAAAATGTATCGCGATTTGCAAGACCAACACGAATGATGCTTTCGATTGACGGCGTGTCCCACAATCCATGTACATAGGTTTCGCCTAGTCCAATTTGGCCACGTGCAGCCATCGCGCTGACCACGGCCCAATCGTGAATTTCAAGAACTGCTTCTTCACCTGATGATCCAAAACGATGCGTTTCGCCCTCAGGTGTTTTGATGACGACAATGCCAGAGGTAACGCCCTCACACGCCGACAGAAACCGAGACTTCAGCGCGTTGTCCGTGAATTTCATGGCGATCACCTTTCAATAGTTCTGGCGCACTCATCGCGCGGATGACTCTCATGGCGCTTGCAATCCCGTCCTCATGGAAACCATGGCGGTTATAAGCGCCGGCGAACCATGTACGATTTGCACCTTGCATATTCTTAATCATAGTTTGCGCACGAATTGCTGCTGCGTCAAACAATGGATGCGCAAACTGCACATCATCATAAATCAATTCATCTGGGATATCGTCCGTCGGGTTTAGTGTAACGAACAATGGATCGCTTTCGGGGATCCCCTGCAGGAGGTTCATCCAATAGGTGACACCAATACTTCCTTGTTGAGAGCGATAAACCCAACTGGACCAACACGCGCGGCGTTGAGGCATTTGGCGCACGTCCCGATGCAGCACGGCGCGATTTTCCTGATACTGTACGGATCCAAGCGCAGTTTTTTCATCCTTGGTTGCATCGGACCCCAGAATGCGCAGCGCCTGATCAGAATGGGTGGCAAAAATAATTTCATCAAACCCATCAAAGCTGTGACCGCTGATGTGCACCGAACAGTCCAAGGGTCCACGCGTCACGCCAAGTACCGGCGCATCCAATTGGATGGTCGCCCCATTTTTCAAAAGTGCCGCTTCGATACGTGCCACATATTCGCGACTGCCACCATCAACCGTCCACCATTCATGCGTTTGACCACCCGCCAACAAACCATGATTTCGGAAAAATTGAACAAGCGATTTTGACGGAAACTTATCAATGTCTGCAAGCGGCGTTGACCAAATTGCGCCACTCATGGGCAGCATGTAATATTCTTTGAACCACTTACCCAAGCGCAGTTCATCAATAAACTCGCCAATAGACTTATCATCACTGGCGACATCCTCTGCACGAGCGCCAAAGCGAAAGATATCGCGGATCATTTTGTAAAACTGCGGACGAATAAGGTTGCGTTTCTGCGCCACAAGAGAGCCAATGCCGTTCATTGCATATTCAAGGCGACCGTTATCGATGGTGGCGGCAAAGCTCATATCGCTTTTCTTGATTGGCACGTCTAATTCATCGAACAAGCGCGTCAGATATGGATAGGTTGCAAAGTTGAAAACAATAAATCCTGTATCCACGGGCTGATCACCGTTGATACCAGAAACCTTAGTGCGTGCATGGCCGCCTAGACGATTTTCCGCCTCAAACAGTGTGATATCATGGTGTTTAGACAGATAATATGCACTAGATAACCCTGAAATTCCCGCTCCGATGACCGCGATTTTCTTGCGGGAAATATTAGGATTATCAAACATGAGTGCCTCGTTTAGTTTACACTTTTATACGAATACACCTCTGAGGCAGATCAATGTTTTTTGCAAACAAATAATAATAATCATTGAAACCACCCCAAAACATGATCCATTTGCCAAATAATTGCGTAAAAATACCACTATGTTGAAGATAATTTCAGGTCACACCTACCATGCACGTCGCGGCGAAATCAAAAACGCGTTTCGCTATAGTGTCGATTATTTGTTACACGATTTTCAAAAAACACCCGACACTTGGTTGTTTTCGTTCGACCGTTTTAATCTTTGGTCTCTACGCACGTCTGATCATGGCGGAATGCCCAAATCAGGCAAGGGTATAAAATGGTTTGAACAAATCTTGACCGAAAATGGGTTTGACCCTGAAACGTGCGATACGTTTTTAATAACTGCGCCACGTTTTCTGTGGTTTGAATTTAATCCTGTTAGCTTTTGGATCGCCACGAAAAACGGTTCACCAGTTGCAATGGTAGCAGAAGTGAACAGCACCTTTGGTCAACGACACTGTTATTATTGCGCCAAACCAGACCAGAGTGTCATCACACCAGCGGACAGTTTGAAGGCGCAGAAACTGATGCATGTATCGCCGTTTCAAAAAATATCTGGGGAATATACGTTTAACATAGGCTTAACCCCAGAAAAATTTTCAATGCGAATTGATTATCGTGACGGCCAGCAAGGTGTATTAGCTACACTGGATGGAGCGATCACAAACGCCAGTGATACAACATTGGCATATGCTGCCCTGCGCCGACCATTCGGAGCGATGCGCGTTCTAACACTTATACATTGGCAGGCGGTCAAGTTATGGATCAAAGGGGCCCCATTTTTAGGGCGTCAAAAACCGCCATCAACCTTGGTGTCAAAACGCGATGCGTAGTTTTAAAAACAAATCAATCTGGCTGATCGGTGCAAGTGAAGGACTGGGCAGAGAAGTTGCCAAGTTGCTAAACGCAGAAGGTGCAAAACTTTTCCTGAGTGCACGAAATGAAACATCACTTCGTGATCTGTGCCATGAAATGCGCGATGCTACCCCGCTTCCTTTGGATGTCACGAAAGCCGATAGCGTCCGCGCGGCCTATGATCAGATCGAAAATTTAAACGTCATGATTTATAATGCGGGCGCGTATGATCCCATGGCAACTCAGGATTGGGATACGGAAAAAGCCTTGCGCATGATTGATGTGAACCTAAACGGTTGCATTCGCGCAGTTGGAGAGGTCTTGCCTGACATGTTGGCAAGTGGATCTGGGCATGTAGTTTTGATTGGCTCGCTTTCTGCCTATGGCGGGCTGCCCAAAGCGATTGGATATGGAGCAAGTAAGGCAGCAGTCGCCAGCATTGCAGAAACCATGCGACACGATTTGCAGGGCACCGGGATTGATGTTCAATTGATCAACCCAGGATTCATCAAAACCCGCCTTACAGACAAAAACGATTTCAAAATGCCCCAATTACTAGCCCCGAGCGAGGCCGCGAAACACGTGATCAAAGGCATGCGGAAAAATACATTCCGATATGATTTTCCGTGGCCATTTTCACGTGTCATCAAATTATTTACGAGTTTGCCAGATTTCATTCGATTTCGCGTCTGATTATGACAAAAATACACTTCGTGAACGTCAAAACATTTCAAGTCACGTGAAATAATTGAAGCAGCGAAGCAAATACGCTAATCAAGTTTTGCGAAATAAACATTCGAAAAGCTGTACCCAATCCGTCTGTAACAAACTACGGAGCGGTGCCGATAGATGTTAGACCTAAATCGAAAAATGTGCTCTATTTTAACAAAAGGCGCACAATATCAATTCACGATACGTGAATTGGTCAGTCTTTTTACACGTAAAGAGTTTCTTTCGCTCGCGTTTTCGATGATGTGAGCCTCCCCATCTGACCTGGTCCACCGCTATGTTTAGCAAACTATGGACGCGACAGATTCGCTGAACCAGACATTGCCAGCACGCCATCGTCACGCCTGATCCAAATTTCTACTTCTGACGTGGATGTTTGCAGCCCGCAGACTTTAAACTTCATTGTATCAAACACAGGTGCCAGCGCGCGGAATTGAAAATATTTTACCGCCGCATCAGGAAAATTTTTCCAGATCAAATCAAGCATCAACGTGGCAAGCAGTGGACCGTGTACAATCAATCCCTGATATCCTTCGGTTTCAATGCAAAACGGCTGATCGTAATGTATGCGATGGCCATTGAACGTCAGCGCGGAATAGCGAAATAACAATACGGGATCGGGGTTCACCGCATATGAAAACTCGGGCAGCGTTTCGGATGTTTGATAAACTGGTGCCATTGCGTTTTTGTCAGGCGCACTTCGATAAACGATGTCGTGCTCTTCCTCGACACAACAGGCTTCATGTTGAAATACCTTATGCGCAACTGTGACAAATACCAAATCTCCAGATTTCCCCGATTTCTGTTGAATGGATTTTATTGTCGAAACTTTGCGTGCCTCTGCCCCGATCACCAAATCGTTCAAGAATGATACGCGACTACCTGCCCACATACGGCGTGGCAGTTTTACAGGTGGCAAAAACCCACCAAGCGCTGCGTGACCATCATAATTTGCCTGATCAAGTCGATAAATCGGTAAGAAATACAACCAATGCCAAAGCGGCGGCAAAGATGAACCATCGACGTACTGTGTATCATGGTTCAAGGTCGCCGATAACGCATTGGCTGGAAAGGCCACAATTTGATCGTGGCGCTCTTCACTGTTTCCCAACCAATCCGTTAAATCGTCCACAGGTATTCTTATCCTTCGGGCATCGTTTGTTTAAATACGTCCATCGCCTGCATTTTCGCCTGCCATTCCGCCATCTTAGGATGACGAGATTGCCAATCGCGAACACCGTGGCGGAAATCGATATAATCCAATGCACACGCAACAGATATCTGTCCCGCATTCAGCGGACCCTGTACTTCTGCATATGCGCCCGTTTCCAGCGACGCGATGGCATGTTCCACTTTGGACCACTGTGCCTCTATCCAACTGGGTGATTGTTCATTTTCTGGGCGTAACCGTTTTTCGTATGAAATCGATACACCCGACTCCATAATGCCATCGCCCAAAGCCTCAAGCGTTAAGACTTTCCAAATATTATCCGCAGGATACATGCCCAATCCCGCCAGATCATCCAAGTAACGGCAAATAACACGACTATCGAACAGTGTAGAGTTATCATCCAATATCAACGCTGGGATTTTACCCAATGGATTTGCCGAACGCGCATCATCAGCCACGTTCAATGCCGTCGTCGCAACAGGTGTAAACGTAATCTTATCAGTTAAATTTCCCAAGTGTGTATATACCGCGACCTTTCGCACAAATGGCGACGCAGGCGAATAAATGAGTTTCATAATGTTCTCCGCTATTTTTTGTGATGTTAGCTCAAACCGACGCAATTGAAAGATTTATTGCGGCAGATCTTTCATCAATTTTGCAAGCGCTGGAACATGGTCAGCCAAGGCATCTGCTGCGTCCAAACGTGCTTGTTCTGGTTTGTTTTGACCCAGCTTCCATGTGCTGTGCAGTTCAGAGGTTTCAAACTTAAACGGTAATATCTGACGCATCATTCGCTTTTTGACGTCATCGGTCATCTTTTCCATCGTCCAAATCGGTTTGGGATGTAATTGTGACTCAAAATGATCCGATAGACGGGACAACAACGGTTCCAGCACATCATCCTCCAATCGCATCAACTGACCCGTTAAATGGATAGCGACATAGTTCCATGTTGGCACTTGGTCGCCTATGCGATACCAGTCTGGTGAAATATATCCATCTGGACCGTTCACAATTAATGTCGTTGGAACCGCTTCACCAACCTCAACACGCGCCATTGGGTTGGATCGGACCAAGTGCAATTCAATGTACGATTGGCATGCAGATAGCAAAAAGGGAACGTGTGAGATGAGTGGCAAACCGCTGGTTGATTGGACAAGTGTTCCAAAACTGGTTTGTGACACCAATTCCCAACCATGCCCGTCTGATGTGTTTCTAAAGCTTGGGTTTGGATGCATGCGAATGCTCTAATCCTGATATGGAAAATATGTTGGCGCGTCCCCGTTCACCCATTTTGGATATTTATCCATAATCGCCGCGAACCGAGCTGAGTCTTTAAAACTCTGTAACCATACAACGGTTTTTTCCCATGGTTGTGCAGAAAACCAATCCAAATCCACATGTGCGAATTGTCGAATGAACGGCAATATCGCAAAATCTGCCAATTTTGGGTCTGGACCAAACAAATTGCCATCCAAACGCTGTTCCAATTCTTGAATGAAACTTGACGCTGCATCACGATTTACAATTGGATCTATCTCAGGATACCTGGTTGGGTATTTGTATCGATCCAGTGCGTGTTTAAATGTTCCATCGCATGTCGACATAAGCGAATAACCCACAGTCGGCATTTGCATCAGGTTCTCAGGATCGTTCTGCCCCAGCGCCCAGGCCATGATGTGCAAACTTTCATCAACAACGCGTTCACCTACCTTTAGACAAGGCACAGTCGCAGTGGGCGATGTTTCTAAAAATTCTGGCGTCTTATCGCGCAGAACAATTTCACGCAGCTCAACTTGAATTCCACTGCTTGCAATCGCAAGTCTCGCGCGCATCGCATAGGGGCATCGGCGAAAACTATATAAAATGGGATAGGTCATGGTGTTACGGGCGCTGCAAACAACTTGCCATTTACGATATCGGTAATTTGGGCTGTAACTATTTCGCTTTCCTGTTGTGAAGCATCGAAACATACCTCTGTAAATTGCTCGGTACGCCCCATGTTAGGGTTTTCCATCAACACCGCGTGGACCTTGCCAACCTGATCACGCAAATGCGTCTGTACTTTTTCATCACCCTTTTGCCGGAGTATCGCGGCACGTTCCTTAATCAACCTACCGTCAACAGCTGGCATGCGTGCCGCAGGCGTTCCCTGACGCGCAGAATAGGGGAAAACGTGTAGCCAAGTAAGATCGCACTCGTCCACCAACTTTACCGAGTTTTCAAAGTGGGCTTCGGTTTCGGTGGGAAAGCCCGCAATGATATCCGCACCAAAAACCATATCAGGGCGTAATTTGCGCGCCTCTTCACAAAACTGAATGGCATCATCTCGCAGGTGCCGACGTTTCATGCGTTTCAGTATTAGGTCATCACCATGCTGCAAACTTAGATGCAGATGCGGCATCAAACGCGGTTCTGTTGCGATGGCCTGCATCAGATTTTCATCAACCTCAATTGAATCAATCGAACTAATCCGAAGTCTGTTCAAATTAGGAACCAATTTAAGAATACGCATCACCAAATCGCCCAGCTTTGGGGCGGCAGGCAAATCAGCGCCCCAACTGGTTAAATCGACACCTGTCAGGACAACTTCGTTGTATCCACTGTCCACAAGCCGTTTGATTTGATCAACCACGACGCCCGCTGGAACAGAACGCGAATTTCCGCGGCCATAGGGAATGATGCAAAATGTACAGCGATGATCGCAGCCGTTTTGAACCTGAACATACGCGCGGCTACGTGTGCCAAAGCCATCAATCAAATGTTCTGCTGTTTCGGTCACGGACATAATGTCATCAACTTGGACGCGTTCGGTTTCACCAATAAAACCGTTGGATAAACCACGCCACGTATCTGCGGATAGTTTTTCTGTATTCCCAATAACTGCACTGACCTCCGCCATTTTGGCAAAACTATCTGGGTCAATTTGTGCAGCACATCCCGTTACGATGATTTGTTTCTCTGGAAACTGCCGCTTTTGTTTTCTGATCTCTTGTTTTGACTTTCGGACGGCTTCGGCTGTTACAGCGCATGTGTTAATAACATAGACATTTTCTACGCCTGCAGTCTGTGCCAATTCCTTCATCGCCTCGGTCTCATATGCGTTCAATCGGCAACCAAGCGTTGTGAAAATCGGCGCATTACTCATCATACGCCTGCCAAGAATTCTAAAGTGAACACACCGTCAAAAACATGCGCTGTCGGACCCGCCATCCAAACACCATCATCACGCCAATCAACCTGTATTTGACCGCCATCCAGATCAATTGTGACAGAGCGACCTGTCAGCCCGCGGCGTGCGGCTGCAACAGCAGTTGCACATGATGATGATCCTGATGCAAGCGTTACACCGACACCCCGTTCCCATACGCGCATACGAAGGCGATTGGGTGCGATCACAGTTGCGAATTGAACATTTGTACGCTCTGGAAATAACGCGTGATGTTCGGTTTCAGAACCACGACCTTCCAAGTTTACCTGCTCTGCATCATCGACAAAAAACGTGCAATGCGGGTTTCCCATTCCCGTGGCGGTAGGGGCGCCGTCAATTGGTAACGACAACGTATCGCATTCATACGCCAACGGAACCTCGTTCCAATTTAACATGGGGGGTCCCATATTCACGGCCGTAATTCCTTCGCCCTGATCAATAGCATGCAAAATCCCGCGATCGGTTTTCAGATCAAGCGTGGTTTTGCCAGTTTCATTCATCAAAAATCTGGCGATGCAACGGGTTGCATTCCCGCAAGCGGCAGATTTTGAACCATCTGAATTGTAAAAATCTAGGTGCGCATCAACGTCACTGGGTAAAATCACAGCAAGCTGGTCGAACCCAACTCCACGGTGTCGATCAGCAACAGCCGAGATGAGAGAATCTGTTAATTCGAATCTAGAATCACGTCCATCCACGACAACGAAATCGTTGCCGAGCCCATGCATCTTCATAAACGGAAGGCGGATCTTGGATTCAACTAACATATGCACGCATATACGTACCAAATCGCCCTGAATCCAGAGATAACGACAATTAATTCACTTTCGGGGTTGACCCTACCCCCAGTTCTTTTTATGCAGCCGGCCAGTGGGCCGTTAGCTCAGTTGGTAGAGCAACTGACTTTTAATCAGTGGGTCACAGGTTCGAATCCTGTACGGCTCACCACTGTTTTCAATGACTTAGCAGAAATACTGGTCAAATGTGCTCCTCTTGGGGAAACACAGGGGAAACTTTATCTCAATTATATCAGAGTATTATCCAAGCTAGGATTGCGAGTGCGATAAATACACCCACCACTAGAAACACTGGCTGAGACGCACTTGGTTTAGCTTCACTCTCTGTATTGGGCTTAAGTTCTGGTACTTCGGAAGCTGCCTCTAGGCGTTCTGAGGTAGTTGCATTCTCCAACAGATCGATCAGTTCGGCTTTCTTCATAGATGATTTTGCGTCGATGCCTTGTGATGAAAGCATTTCAAGAAGTTCAGCTTTAGTGTGCTTGCTTAGCGACATGTCTTTTCCTTGGCTACAAAGGTTGCGGGCAAAGCTAAGCAAATGAATTGTGAAACATCAAGAAAAAGAGAAGGGGGGGTCAAAAACTTGACCGTTTCAGTTGCTAGTTATCCCGCTCTCACAATTTTTCTGAAAAAGGTTCGAGGCGTTAGCTTTATATTTTCAGAAGATGGACAGTTGATCCGAACTTTTCAAATTCATGGGAGCATCTTGTGCGCGTTAAGGAAATACTTAACAATTATGAACTGTGTCTTGCTGACATCGAAGTGATACTGAACGGTGAGACCAGATCAGCACCGACCATGTGTGTGACTGATGGACATGGGGTGATCCCTTTGAATACTCCCGACGGGAGACCCATTCAGATGAACAAAGCGAATGCTATACAGCTTGGTGGTGGGAAGTGGGTCTAGTCGTTCCAGTCTTGGAAAAGATTTATGTCGAATCCGTACCTAGCTGTCGAAAAAGTTACAGAATCTGTATGCAGAAGTTTCACAGTGCTATTGTCGTTGGGTTTAGCGGCTAACGACAAACGCAGGGAAGGGGTCGCTTGTGGTTGAGGGCCTCTTCTCACTTACCTTCCTTGTGTCCAACAGGAACTGAGACCTCTGCTTTTTATCCCCTGCATGGGTCTTTTTTCATGAGTTTCCATAGTAAGTATTCCAGACATTCTACTTTGCCTCGATTCACTATCGGTCAAACTCAAAAAAGAAAAAAGTTGACGTTGATCAGCCATAAATGCAAAGCCAACTTTTTTACCAGTTAAATTATTCTGAGGCATCTGCTTCTGTGTCAGAAGAACTACCTAGGTAATCCATGGGGTTCAAACTATATCCACCAACACTGCCACAAGCAGAGAGCGACAACAATAATGCTACAATACCAAGTTTCTTCATCTTAATGCTCCATAATTTGGTCATCTTAAGCAAGCGCAATACCAACCGAGATGCAAGGGGTTCATTGAAAGATTTAATTATAACTCTTTTCCAAGGCTTCGCTTGTTATCTATTCCAGACATTGGACTTAGCCTAAATTTTGCAGGATGTTTGATGCATAATGGTATTTCTACAATCTTTTAAAAGATTGCCCAAGAAATTATGGCAATTAATACCACGTAGAAGATGCCTCTAAACCAAACGGGTGCTTGTTTGTTATCTGAAATATGTCCTCACCCACATTTCCAGTATAGCCTAAACTCTTTGTCACCCTTACGTCCACACACTGTGCACCGGGCCTTATCGGCGACTTGGTTAACCGTTGTGTCGGGCCGCAAACGCTTTAGCAACTCTTGCACAACAAACGCACAGTCATGAACTAATATATGTTTTTTGGGCGCCTATCCTTGGGCGGTGATCCAACTTCTATGAGTATCCGTAATACACTAAGAACGGATGCACATTAGGATGACACATGTTTGCGAAACTATTGTTATTGTTGTTCGCTTTGGCATCTGTGTGTTGGGGCGGTGCGGTGATAGCTGACGATTTATCTACATCGGGAAATTGGGTCTATTTTTCAGACACGGTCATGGGAGGTAGATCAAGCGGCATGGCCGAACGCGTGAATGTCGATAGCCGCGCTGCAATAAAGCTTACCGGAAATGTCACAACCGAAAATAATGGTGGATTTGTTCAAGTCAGGCGGGAAATAGACGCAGGACGCGCATCTGAATTTGAAGGATTATCGTTTAAAGCGAAAGGGAATGGCGAAACCTATTACATCCACATCAGGAATGGGTCTTCGCGATTGCCCTGGCAGTATTATTCAGCCAGTTTTCAGACATCTGACAACTGGGAAACCGTGAAAATTCCATTTTCTAAATTCGAGCGTTCAGGGTCATTTATGGCAAAATCACTTAAGAAAAACACAATCAATTCAATTGGACTGGTCGCCTATGGGAAGGATCATCAGGCGCTTGTCCTGCTCTCAAACCTCTCATTTTACTAACTTAGGATTTTTAAATTATGCGATCCTCGACAGTCTTCAAAACCTTGCTGTTTGCATCAGTATTATCCAGTTTTCCATTGATGGCAGCAGCACAAACAAATGAATGGATCAAGGAAGAAGATCGCTTCATAAATCTTATCGACGGTAAAAAATTAAAGCGTTTTTTGATAGAGTTGTCTGTTCAAACCGACGGTACAATAACCGGGATGGGTGCAGGCACCGCCGTGAAAGGAAATTGGAATTGGCAAGATAATTATTTTTGTCGCAACCTGTCCTGGGGCAATCGGGACCTGGGGTCTGATTGCCAAAAAGTTGAGCTAAAAGATAAAAAGCTATTTTTCACTTCCGATCGAGGTCTTGGGACAACCGCAGGATTCATGATCCAAGTATATTAGCCTTAAATTTCAATGAGTGCAGGCAATCATTACGGTTAAAGAGAAAATTTCGCACGGTACTTGCGCATCGTTAGATCATCGTATAGCACAACGTCAGTCTCCGGCGGGTTGGCGGAGTGGTGACGCAGCGGATTGCAAATCCGTGTACACCGGTTCGATTCCGGTACCCGCCTCCACAATATATTGTGTATTTCCCTTAAAAAGTGTCACCTGAAACAAGATGTTGTTCGCAAATTTTTGTACACAATTTGTACACAAAATGTCAGTTTAGATTTGATATTGTGTAAATTGCTTGTTGCACAAATGTGACTCTGAATTTTTCATCTCGATATGAGACTCTAATGGAATCATTATAAGTGGTATCTGTATGTCTTCGGAGGCGAAATTATGTTTGCTTACAGCGAAGACGGGCAACACTTTTTAGGGTATCGCATCACTTCATTTGGCAAGGTGCAAGTGGTGTATGATTGTGCGGGTGCAAAGCATAAAGTTTTCACAGTCGAGACACCTGATGTTTCTGGACAAGTGATTGGTGATGCCATCAAAGCGGCGATACGAACCAAGCGGGTGCTACCAACGTTCATATCTAATCTATCATCACAAAAGATACACTTGCGAGAATCGCTTTAGACAGTCACCATTAGTGAGCTGCCCCATTAACCGCCGTGAGCGGAATGGTTACATTTAAGCGAGTGGCAGATGCAGTTAGTATTTGAGAAAGTGGAAGTCGTTAACCTCGAAGCAGATTTAAGAAAAATAGGATTGAGTATTGGCGATGAACTCAATTTACAATTAGATGAACTTGGAAGTTGTCAGGCCTATTTCACTCCAAAGCAAAGTTGGCTTGGGAAAATTTTTATTAATCGCAGAGACCAAAGATTGGGGGATCTGTCTAAAAATGATGCCCTGTATCTGGCTCAACAAGTGCAGGATGCATCAAAGGCTCGAGTAAGAGTAGTTGACGCAATCCCCAAGCATCTATCTTCTGAAAATAAGGACAGCGTTTTTATCTCTGTTTGGTTGAAGCGATGAATTTAGGATCAAAACTTACAAGCTCTTGGGGGAGATTTATATTTTTTGCTGGGCTTTTGCTCCAACCGACCGTTTCATTTTCTGATGCTACATTGATCTGTGCGGATAAAATCATAGAGGCGGGTTCCAAAGTGCGGATGCGATCTGCAGAAGTCAGTGTGCTCCCAAATGGTTTACTGCGGCATCATTGGTCTTCTGAGGAAATTGAGTGCGATACCATTGATGATCAAATCATAAACTTAACGATCAAAGGCAAGAAGATCCTGCAAAACGGGTTTTCAAGTGCAGAAGCAGAAGCGTTATTTAAATATATGCAGAGCGAAAACTCCAAGATGTTCGCTGAATGCAAAGACCGCTTTTATGGTACCAAGGAAACATTTGCGAACATCTATTTACCCAAGTTGCAATCTTTGGATGCTGATGTTGAGGAAATCAAAAATCAGTTTGATGAAAACTTTTCAAAAGTCAGTCGAGAATTCTTCATTAAGAAATACTATGAGCATAAAGAGCCTCTTGCTCGTCTAGAAACATACGAAGAACTGCTCAGAAATGATAATACTAACCCAATAGATACTGAAGAATGTATCAGTGTCGCCGACAAAGCCCTGGCACGTGAAACAGATTTTAAGAGGCGCATCGAAAACCTAGAAGCCCAAGTTACTCAAAAGGATGAAGAGCTCAGCCAAAAATCAATTGAAATTGCAAAATTGAGACAAGAAATTCAGAGCTTAGAAGACATTCGTACAAGCTTTGCTGCCGAACTTGCTGTTTATGAAAAGCCTCGTAAACTTAATAAAATCATTGATTTGATCAAAACCGCAGACTTTGCCGAAGCCAACCAAATCTATAAAGAGATGATCTCAAAGTTTACGCTCACTGCAACAGATCGAAAGAGACTGGAAATTATGGCCATAGAAAGTGTCAGGCCCATTCCTGCGTCAGATAAATCAAGCAATCGGGCTGGGTACCAGTTCTTAATGAACTTATTTCCAGAGAATAAGTATTATCAGAGTAAACTAGCCTCTTATTCAGAGTGAGTGCTGCGTCTGTACATTGGCCTTAACATGGTAAGGCATCTATTATGGCTTAACTACTTCAATCCATTGGTCAAACTGGCGAGTAGATTTCGAATGCCTTTTGAAGAAAGTCGACATTCTGGGTGGTTTCCTAAAGTTAACGCCCATTCCGATGCTTAATCTATAACTCGGACTGCGAAATCTGATTTTCCAACTTGCTCAACCATCGCATACAAGACCGCTGCATTTTCTGGATGTAACCTAACACAACCTGAGGACGCTGGTGTTCCTAGTCTACCAATCTGATCTGTTCCATGGATGGCAAAGTTACCGTGATAGAAAATTGAGTATGGCATTGGGGCATTATTATAGATCGACGACTTGTGATGTTTTGAAAGCCACTGTGCATTCCATGTTCCTGTAGGAGTGACTTTGCCTTTTCGTGCTGTACTCACTTCCCATGAGTACTTTTTAAGACCGTTTTCATAGAGATGAAGTTTTTGATCTGACTTATCAACGACTGCAATGATGATTTCATCCAAGTCATCGACCTCGGCGAATAAGCCTTCCGTGTCAAGTTTCGTATGCGTTTTAGTATCAGGTTCCTGCTGTGGAACTTGATAAGTTAATTGGTCAATCGTTGGACCTTCTTCAGCTGCTAAAGAGTATTGCAGCTTAGCCGGTGGAGAAACGAACTCAATCTTTGAAGATGCGTATCTCATTTCTGGTGCGCTCGGAGCGCTAAGCGGCCAGAGTTCTGCCGTGGGTATGGTTAGAAGTGTTCTATCTTTAAATTCGTCACGAACTTGAAGGTTATCAGGGTTTTGGAGGCGAGAATAAGTGAGCTTAAGATTAACTGATTGCGCACTAACAAACGGACCCAGATCATCAAATGTATCTGTTACCGGGTACAGAAAAAATAATGCAGCGCAAATGGGTTTGAGTAATGTATGAAATCTTCTCTTTGAAGTTGTAGGTTCCGGACAAACACTAGCCTCCCTGTTTAAAAAAATTAGGCGTTCTCTTATTTGCTCAAACTGCTTATCAAGATCTCGCTTCGCCATTTACTCCTCCCACCAAAGAGTAAACGGCACAGAGGAAAAGTATTTAAGTCTTCAAAGTTATTAGCTCACGATTTCCCAACTTCCATCTGGTTGTCTGCAAGCGGTCCCATAGCCGGTCTGTATCTGACCACCAATGATAATTTCTTGAGTATACTCACGGCAGTATCTACCACTTATGGTGTAAGTACGGGTTGGAGTGAAGCTACCAGAATTCCCGCTGTCTGGATTCACCCAGTCTGTAGAAACATCTGAGCGATTATATTCGAGGGCTTCATTATATGCCGATTGTGCCATCAGGCGATCCAACTCATCAAGCTGTGATCCAATGCTTTGCCCCATAACGCCACCAATAAAGGCTCCAAGCACTGTTGCTAACCCTTCATTCTTACTGCCCTCGGCCATATCATTTGCAATAGCGCCACCCACGACCATTCCGGTAATTGCTCCAATCTGCTCTTTTGGGCCGGGATCGCCTGAGGTCGTAGAAGTTGTTGATACGTTGCAAGCACTAAGTACTATCATCGAGCCAGCTAGAAGAACTCTTTTCATTTTTCACACCTATGATCATCACTTGATTTTAATTTGAGAGCTTTTGGACCATATTACAAGAAACCCAAGACGATTTTTGATTTCCTTTAATTTACACTTTCAATCTATGTACACAAAAATGTGCACAGATAAAATCTTACTATCTATCTAATTGATTTTAATATGATTAATTTGATGTAATTATATTGCAAATCCGTGTACACCGGTTCGATTCCGGTACCCGCCTCCAGAATTCTAGTTATTCGAATAGAGATATTTCCATACCGATAACGTAATCGCCCTGAAAACCAGTGGGCGCGCCATAAATCATCATGCGGCTGTTCAATTTATACGTAATTCCAAAAAACGGTTTCGAGATAAGCTTTGATCCAGTGCCAAAAACACGACCACGGTATCCAAAGGCAGCACCGGCCATATAGCCCCATTTCCCATGCGTGTTCTATTGGTAGGTAAAGATCAACGCAGGTTCATTATATGAATTGCGAATAACAGAGATGGTTTTGTTTTCATCCCAATCACATTTCACGACGGGGTGTGCTTCAGTGAAATCTGTGTCGATATTCCCGTGATAACTCACCGCGAAAATCGGGCTGCATCGATCAAGCGACAGACCCGCATGTGATGCACCAGAAGAAAGCACAATCGCAAAGAGCGAAAGGCAAAGAATCCACAATTTTTTAATATCGAACCATTTCTTTAACTTTTGTGAGCGGTCTACGGAATTCTTTGATTTTACAACATCTATCATTGTTCAAAAAATGTGTTGCGTTGTGGATAATCTTTGGCAGGTTTAGGACAGTGTTACAGTGGGGAGTGATCCAATGGAGAAAGCGCCAGTTAAGGGTTGGAATTATGCACCCAATGTTCCAATCAAAGTTTCACCTATTTTCACGTGGCCTTGGAAACCCTTTGAAATCGTCAAATGGGTTTGGAATTCGTGGTTTTTGATCACTGAAAAGTTAATCATCGTGGGTTTGGCGTATTGTTCATTTTACTGGTTTCAACCGCCTTTGAGCGACATGAAAGCCCTATCCATTGATTGGGTACTTGTGCTTTATCTGCGAAACATGGCGCTAATGATTACCGTTGCTGGTGCGCTTCATCTTTATTTCTATACGTTTTCGAAACAGGGTCAGGCGCTTAAATACGATAAGCGGCCCCTGATGAAAAACGGCAAACAATTTACACTTGGCGGTCAAATTAGGGACAATATGTTTTGGACGCTGGGTAGCGGCGTTACCATTTGGACCGCATACGAAGTGTTGATGTTTTGGGCAATGGCGAATGGATATGCCCCCGTTCTAAGCTGGGCCAACAATCCGATTTGGTTCATTGCGCTATTCCTGATGATACCACTTTGGGAAAGCTTTTATTTCTATTGGATTCATCGGATGCTGCACATCCCATTCCTGTATAAACACGTCCACGCGCTGCATCACCGTAATATAAATGTTGGCCCATGGTCTGGACTATCCATGCACCCTGTTGAACATATCATTTATTTAGGAACCATTTTAGTTCACTGGGTGGTTGCGGCGCACCCTGTGCATATTTTGTTTCACATGCAGTATTACACTTTGACCGCGGCGACCACACACACGGGATTTGCGGGACTGTTGATGAAGGATGAAAATCGCCTCAAACTGGGGACGTTCCATCATCAGATGCATCATCGTTATTTTGAATGCAATTATGGGTCTTTGGAAATTCCATGGGACAAATTTTTTGGATCATTCCATGATGGAACACAGGAATGCGATGATCGCATAAAAAAACGGCCCTAAAACTAGGGCCGTTTTCGTTTACCAGATGGCTAGTTTTATCCGAACATGTCAGATGTGATACCTGCATACCAACCGATGGACTCTTCATAAGTTGCCTTACGTAGCGCCGCATCTTCACCTGTTTTCGAAACAAAACCGTCAACTTTTGCAATCTTCTCATCGGTCGCTTTGTATGTCGCGCCCACTTTGATGCCATCATCGGTATCAACCAATGACCAACATGTGTTTGAGAATTTCGCAGGGAAGACTTTTGAACCTGTCAATGCGCCACGAACGGCCATTGCGGCAACTTTCGCCTGGCTATTCGCAGAGAAGCCAGATTTTGGCATATCACCCTGTGCAGACGCGTCACCAAGAACGTGAATATTCTCGTCGATACGTGACTGCATTGTGTGCGCTGATACGGGTGCCCAGTTACCTTCTGTAATGCCTGCGATTTCACAGATACGGCCAGCTTTCATCGCTGGGATAACGTTACAAACGTCAACTTTTTCAACACTTCCATCAATCGTAACTGTCATTGCACCCGCATCAACGGAAACATTGTCACCGCCGAAATCTGGCCCAATACGTTCGATCATGCCACCGTAATGCTTTTGCCAACCTTCTTCAAACAAGCCTTGCTTTGAGAATTTTGGCTTCGGATCTGCGATCAGAATTTTGGCTGTTGGGTTAATTTCTTTCAACAGGTGTGCAACCATTGAAACACGCTCATATGGCCCTGGAGGGCAGCGATATGGGTTAGGGGGCGCAACCATCGCATAAACACCACCCTGTGGCATTGATTCGATTTGTCGCTTTAGCAATTCGGTTTGTGAACCTGCTTTATATGCGTGTGGCATTGCGTTTTGTGATGAAACGTCCCAACCAGGAACTGAACCATCGATAAAGTCGATACCAGGTGACAGGATCAAACGGTCATAGTTTAGTGTTGATCCACCTGCCAACGTCACTGTCTTCGCGCCACGGTCGATGCCGACAGCCCAGTCGTGTACAACGTTGATACCGTATTCAGATGCCAATGTACCATAAGAATGGCCAATGCTGTCCATTGAGCGGAAACCGCCCAGGTACAAGTTTGAGAAGAAGCAAGTGTAATACTGACGTGATGGTTCTACCAATGTGACGTCGATTTCACCTTTGCTGTCTTTTGCGATGTAACGCGCTGCTGTTGCACCACCTGCACCACCACCGATTATAACAGCTTTTGGACGTCCGTGTCCGCCAGCGTTAACCAATGGCGCGCTTAGCGACGCCGCTGCGGTCGTTCCGATAAACGCTCTTCTTGTTAATTTCATAAGGTCCTCCCTAAATGCCAGAATTGAAAATCATTCCAATCCTTCAAAATATGCAGCCAAGGCTGCAATCTCTTCATCGCCCAATCCACCAGCCATCATTTGCATAACTGGGTTTGGACGAACTTTTTGTTTGTACGCATGCATCGCATAAACAAATTCAACGCGTGGCCATCCAACAATCGCTGGCACGCCACCATCACTTGCCCCGCTGACTTGGTGACACGTTTGACAATCGCTTGCCAAATATTCGCCATAGGCGACATCACCTTCGATAGACAGTGTTGCATCAGAAAGTGTGACTTCACGTTCATCTGCGGCGACCGCGGCAAGTGTATCAGTATCTGAAAACGTCGCCAAATACGCGATCACATTTTCCCGATCACTTTCTTTCTTCAGCCCTGAAAAGCTCATCTTGGTACCGGGCATGTATGCCTTAGGCTTTTTCAAAAACTCAGAAAGTGCTGCTTCATCCCAAATCAGACCCGCATCCGCCTGTGCAGCGAGCGCTTTGGAATACTTATAGCCTTCAACCGCACCTGCAGCATTGCCAACGATGTTATTAAGCTGCGGACCAACCTTGTTTTTTGCCCCATCACCAACGGCATGACAGGCTTTGCACTTCTTGAACACCTTCCCACCCTTCTCAGGGTCGCCCGCAACCGCTACAGAAGCGTACACTCCAAACAAAACTGTGGCCGCCATCGAAAGCAACGTTTTCATGTTTACCAGAATCCAGATTCAAACCTCGTTGTATTCTATTGTATTCATATATATGCATTCGATCAATGAATTTTTGTGGCCTGAAATAGCCAAAACATTACAAAACACCCGCCAGAACCTGACGGGTGTTTTACCTTTTAAAACAAATGCTTAAGCCTGTAATGGTTTAACCGTCAAATCGCCTTCATTCCGCGCCTGCATCGCCATCACAGCGGCAATCGCAGCGGCGGCAGTCGTGAAATAAGGGATTTTATCGAATAGTGCGACCGAGCGAATCTCGCGGCTATCGTTGATGGATTGTGTGCCTTCTGTTGTGTTTACGACCAACTTGATTTCGGCATTCTTCAAATGATCAACAATATTTGGACGACCTTCGTAAACCTTATTCACCTTTTCACAAGGGATACCAACACCAGCTAACCATCTGCTGGTTCCTGAGGTTGCAACAATCTGAAAACCTAATTCAACAAGGTTTGTTGCGGCTTCTTTCATCTCATCCGTTTTGTCATCGTCTTTGATTGAGAAGAAGACTTTACCAGATTTTGGCAAATCCATCCCTGCGCCCATCTGCGCCTTTAGGAATGCACGACCAAAGCTACGATCCCATCCCATGACTTCACCAGTTGAACGCATTTCTGGGCCCAAAATTGTGTCGACACCGGGGAAACGCGCAAAGGGCATCACCGCTTCCTTCACGCTGAACCATGGCAACATCGGGTCCGCCAATGTCATTGGGTCTGCTGAAGGAATCGTTTCGTCATACGAAACATCACGATATGGTTCACGCTTTGGGAAGTTGGTGAGCGGTTCGCCCGCCATCAAACGCGCAGCGATGGACGCAATGGCGCTGTCGGTTGCTTTTGCAACAAAGGGAACAGTACGCGACGCACGCGGGTTCACCTCGATCAGATAAATTTCGTTATCTTTCACCGCAAACTGAACGTTCATGAGACCAACAACATTCAATGCCTTTGCCAGCGCGTCAGTTTGTTCGATCAATGCGTCTGTGATCTCTTTTGATAGGCTGTGTGGCGGCAACGAACATGCACTATCTCCCGAATGCACACCCGCTTCCTCGATGTGTTGCATGATACCTGAAACATGCACATTTTCCCCATCACACAATGCATCAACATCACATTCCACAGCACCAGATAGATAACTATCCAACAAAACAGGACTATCCCCTGACACCACAACGGCGTCCGAAATGTATCGCTTTAATTGATCCATATCGCGCACGATTTCCATCGCGCGGCCGCCCAAAACATACGATGGGCGAATAACCAGTGGGAATCCAATTTCGGTTGCGATTTCCAACGCTTGTGCGTCTGTGCTGGCGATCCCATTTTTTGGTTGTTTCAGGCCAAGCTGGTTGACCAATGCCTGGAAACGTTCGCGGTCTTCTGCCAAATCAATTGCATCTGGTGACGTCCCAAGGATCGGAATTCCCTCTGCCTCAAGCGCTTTGGCGAGTTTCAATGGTGTTTGTCCGCCAAACTGAACGATTACACCGTGTAGCGTTCCGTTTTCTTGTTCTATCCGCAGAATTTCCATCACATGTTCGAATGTCAGCGGTTCAAAATACAGACGGTCAGAGGTATCGTAATCCGTTGAAACCGTTTCTGGGTTACAATTGATCATGATTGTTTCGTAACCCACATCGGTCAACGAAAAACACGCGTGACAGCAACAATAGTCAAATTCAATACCTTGGCCGATACGGTTCGGGCCACCCCCCAAAATAACGACCTTTTTCTTGTCTGATGGTCGCGCCTCACACTCTACTTCGCCCATCATCGGGGCTTCGTAAGTTGAATACATATAGGGAGTTTGCGCCTCAAACTCGGCGGCGCATGTATCGATGCGTTTGAATACGGCTGTGACGCCAAGGCCGTGACGCGATTTACGCACATCCGCTTCGGTAAACCCAGTTAGTTTTGCCAAACGCGCATCGGTAAAGCCCATCATTTTCAATCGACGCATATCTGCGGTTGCTGTGGGCAGGCCATTCTGACGAACTTGTTCTTCAGCCTCGACAATTTCGCGAATACGATCAAGGAACCAAGGATCAAACTTGGTCACACCGTGAATTTCATCATTGGTCAATCCATGACGCATGGCCTGAGCGATTGTGCGCATGCGGTCAGGTGTTTGTTTGCTGATCGCTTTGATCACGGCTGACTTCTCGGGGGCGTCTTCGATCTCGACCTCATCAAAGCCTGTCAGGCCCGTCTCCATCGATGCAAGTGCCTTTTGAAGAGATTCATGGATCGTGCGGCCAATTGCCATTGCCTCGCCCACTGACTTCATCGCTGTCGTCAAATAGGGTTCAGAACCTTGGAATTTTTCAAATGCAAACCGTGGGATTTTCGTGACGACGTAATCAATAGTCGGTTCGAATGACGCAGGCGTAACCTTGGTTATGTCATTGTCCAATTCATCTAGCGTGTATCCAACCGCCAATTTCGCGGCGATTTTTGCAATTGGGAAACCTGTTGCCTTTGATGCAAGGGCCGATGAACGCGATACACGCGGGTTCATTTCGATGACAACCATACGGCCATCTTCTGGGTTGATGGCCCACTGAACATTTGAACCACCCGTTTCAACACCGATTTCACGCAGAACAGCAATCGACCCATTCCGCATGATTTGATACTCTTTATCAGTGAGAGTCAAAGCAGGCGCAACAGTGATTGAATCACCTGTATGCACGCCCATCGGATCTACGTTTTCAATTGAACATACGATGATTGCATTGTCCGCTTTGTCGCGCACAACTTCCATCTCGTACTCTTTCCAACCTAACAAGGATTCATCAACAAGGATTTGGTTAACGGGTGATGCGTCCATCCCTGTACGACAGTAATATTCATAATCTTCACGGTTATAGGCAACACCACCGCCCGTTCCGCCCAATGTAAACGCAGGACGAATAATCGCAGGAAGGCCGATTTCGTCCAACGCATCAACCGCCATACGAACACCTTCATTCAGGTCGGTTGTTCCATCTTCTTTTTTGGGTGCGGTTACGATTGTCGCCTTTGGGTTTTCCAACCCGATACGATCCATTGCGTCACGGAACAACGCGCGATCTTCGGCCATTTCAATCGCATCGCGTTTCGCGCCAATCATTTCGACGCCAAATTTGTCAAGGACCCCCATTTCCTCTAACGATAGCGCGGTGTTCAGACCCGTTTGACCGCCCATTGTCGGCAACAATGCATCGGGGCGCTCTTTCTCGATGATCTTGGCCACAATCTCTGGAGTAATAGGTTCAATGTAGGTTGCATCCGCCATACCAGGATCCGTCATGATCGTGGCAGGGTTTGAGTTGACGAGGATGACCCGATATCCCTCTTCGCGAAGCGCTTTGCACGCTTGTGCGCCTGAATAATCAAATTCGCAGGCCTGACCGATCACAATTGGACCAGCGCCGATGATCATGATGGATGAAATATCGGTTCTTTTGGGCATTGGAGACCTCGGTATGTAAGCAGCAACAACATTGCGCGAAAATCTTCGCGCGCAAATTGTCCTGCGTTATACGCATCTTGATCCAAGGTTCAAGGCCAATCCGCATAATATAAAGCGTTTCGCGAATCTTTTAACGCCCGCAACCTCTGGTGCAGTAAAGGCAACGCTGCTTACCCATCACCAGAATACATTATAATTTATCCGCCAATTCCATTGCGGACCGCCTGATGTGACATACGGGTGGCACGCTAAACCCGCGTATCGCGTTTAATAGCGCATTACCCGCGGTGTCGTATTCCACAACGGAAAACGTAAAGGTTACTGTTTCATCGTTTTCATGTTGCCCTCTGTAAAACCCAATCGCTGAGTCGACCAAAAATTCGGGCAATTCCACGCGAATAAATTCAACCTCTTCCTAGGAAAGGGAAACGGTTGGCAGCGATAGGTCCAAAACATCTATTTCATGTTCGCTCAGTGATACGTATCCTTTGGCCTTGCTAATCTCGATTTCTGCTTGGATCTTGGGCCAATCGAGCGCACCGCGTTTTCCATTGATCAGACGCTGACCAATACGGCCCTCTTTCACGACGATAGTCCCCTCTGATGACAAATAAATTTTTGCAAAAATCGCATCATGGACATGCTTACACAGCAATTGATAGGTGCCATCGTCCTGTTTACGTTTGCCCATCTTGGCAATTATTAAGCGTCCTTTTGATTTCAAGGATGCAATCAACAGGGGCAAGGTTGCAGTTTTTTGGCAGAGACAGCCGGCGCTCGTAACGGGGATCGATCACCAATTTTCCTGGTTCGCATAAGAATCCTCATTCTATTGTATTCAATTTATGTTCCAAGGAATGCAAAGTGAATTTGTTATGAATGAGGCGATAAACACATTATTCATGTTTCCACAGGCAGGATTTGTTCGGAAATACTGCAATTCGCTTGACATCAATGCGACAACCTAGTGTATCCGTGCCAGCCGAAATAGTCATATGTCAAAGGGGCAAAGATCATGCACGCCTATCGCAGTCACACCTGTGCAGAGTTGAACAGTTCAAACGTAGGTGACACCGTACGGTTGTCAGGGTGGGTACACCGTGTACGTGACCACGGTGGGGTTCTATTCATCGATTTGCGTGACCATTACGGCATGACCCAAGTTTTGTGTGATCCGGATAGCCCAGTATTTTCACAAGTTGAAACTGTGCGCAGTGAATGGTGCATTCGTATTGACGGTAAAGTTAAGGCGCGTGACGAGTCCTTGATTAACCCCAAACTTCCAACTGGCGAGATTGAGGTTTTCATTCGCGACATCGAGGTTTTGGGACAATCAAGCGAACTGCCCCTAATGGTATTTGGTGATCAAGAATACCCAGAGGAGACACGCCTGCGGTATCGTTACTTGGACCTGCGTCGTGAAGCGATGCAAAACAACATGACACTGCGTTCGGATGTTGTTGCATCGATCCGCCGTCGCATGTGGGACAAAGGGTTCCGCGAATATCAGACGCCCATTATCACAGCATCAAGCCCTGAAGGCGCGCGTGATTTCCTTGTGCCATCACGTTTGCACCCTGGAAAATTCTACGCCCTCCCTCAGGCGCCGCAGCAATTTAAACAGTTGATCATGGTGTCAGGGTTCGACAAATATTTCCAAATCGCACCCTGTTTCCGCGACGAAGATCCACGCGCAGATCGCAGCCCAACAGATTTCTATCAACTTGACCTTGAGATGTCGTTTGTCTCTCAGCAGGATGTGTTTGATACAATCCAACCCGTGATCACAGGAATATTCGAAGAATTTGGCGGCGATCGGCGCGTTGATACGGATTGGCCTCAGATTTCATACAAGGATGCAGCGGTTTGGTATGGTTCTGACAAACCAGACCTACGCAACCCAATTAAAATGCAAATTGTCTCGGATCATTTCCGTGGTTCTGGATTTGCCATTTTCGCCAAACTGCTTGAGCAGGAAGGCACAGAAATTCGCGCGATCCCCGCGCCCACGGGTGGTAGCCGTAAATTCTGTGACCGCATGAATGCGTTCGCTCAGAAAGAGGGTCTGCCCGGAATGGGTTATATCTTCTGGCGTGACAATAATGGCGAAACGGAAGCCGCAGGACCATTGGCCAAAAACATCGGTCCAGAACGTACAGAAGCCATCCGTCAGCAATTGGGTTTAACCGTTGGCGATGCGGCCTTCTTCTTGGGTGGAAAACCAAAAGCGTTTGAGAAAGTCGCTGGCAAAGCGCGCGATGTTATCGGTGAAGAGCTAGGGCTGACGGATAAAGAGCGTTTTGCATTTGCGTGGATCGTTGATTTCCCAATTTACGAAAAAGACGAAGAAACTGGTAAAATCGATTTCGAACACAACCCATTCTCGATGCCACAGGGTGGGATGGATGCGCTTCTGGGTGATCCGCTAGAGGTGAAGGGATACCAATATGACCTTGCCTGTAATGGATATGAACTGGTGTCTGGTGCAATCCGAAACCACAAACCTGAGATCATGTTCAAGGCGTTTGAAATCGCAGGTTACGATGAATCCGAGGTGCGCAAACGGTTTGGCGGGATGGTAAACGCATTCCAATATGGTGCCCCCCCCCATGGCGGATGTGCAGCTGGGATTGACCGAATTGTGATGCTATTGGCAGATACCGTGAACATTCGTGAAGTCATCATGTTCCCGATGAACCAGCGCGCCGAGGATTTGATGATGGACGCACCATCAGAACCGTTGCCGGAGCAATTGATGGAACTAAATCTGCGGGTCATCCCGCAAGATTAATTCCACCTTTATCAATTCAAAATGGTGGTACCAATTTGTAAGTGCCACCATTTTTACATCGCAGTCAAAAAAACCGACCTTAACCGTCAGAGAATTAGACATAGCACCACTTCTTGTCGCGAATGCAACGCGCAGCGAAATTGCGCGGCACCTTAGGATTTCCGAAGAAACCGTCAAACATCACACACGAAACATTTTGCGAAAATTTGAAGCTACGAACGTGAGAGATGCATTCGAAGCGCTAAGTGAGTATTTATATGTGTTCAGCAAAGACGGGTTGGACGTTAATTATTTTTGCCAGCGCTTTGAGCGTCACTTGTATCTGAAACAAATTCGCATTGATGCATTTGTAAAAGAAAATATTACGTTCGAGGGCATTTATTCTCCAATGATCGAGTTCGTTACTGACCATTATGTGATCAATGGAAGCAAGGAAAACATACGCGTCAATGGCGAACCGTTCGACAAACACGAACGGATCGGGGTGAAAATTGCATCTGTAAAGAAACGTCCCAACCAAGTTGCGTTCGGGAGGCTAATTAAGAGTTAACAAATTTAGCTGCGCGGAACTGTCCCCTTTGAAATTATCCAAAAAATCTGCATATAGGCGAAAACGAAAGAGGTTACCAAATGATCGGAAGATTAAACCATGTGGCGATTGCCGTTCCCGATTTAGAAGCGGCCGTAGATCAATATCGCAGCGCATTGGGTGCGAACGTCGGCGCACCTCAGGACGAACCAGATCATGGTGTAACCGTCGTTTTTATTGAACTGCCAAACACAAAAATTGAACTTTTGTACCCGCTTGGCGAAAACAGCCCGATCCAAGGTTTCTTGGATAAAAACCCGTCGGGCGGAATTCACCATGTATGCTACGAGGTTGATGACATCCTAGCCGCGCGTGATCATCTGAAATCCACGGGCGCACGGGTGTTGGGAACAGGCGAACCAAAGATCGGCGCACATGGAAAACCAGTATTGTTTCTGCATCCAAAGGACTTTAATGGCACGCTTATCGAACTAGAACAGGTCTAAGAACGGGGTATCGTTATGGGAATCACATCTGCATTAGTCTTGTTTGCCGTCATTTGGTTCATGACATTTCTTATTGTGATTCCATTTAATATCGAAACCCAGGGTGATCTGGGCGACGTTGTCGAAGGCACCCAAGCAGGCGCACCAGAAAATCACCACCTGCGTAAAAAGGCATGGATCACAACGGGAATTTCCGCTGTGATCTGGGCAATTGTGGCAGGCATTATTGTTTCGGGTGCAATTACCGTGGATGATTTAGATTTCTATGACCGTTACGGTCCGCCATCCACCCTTGAAACAAATGGGTAAAACTGGCCGCGGCAAGAACAGGAACCAATAGGTTCAATAACGGAACGCTCATCGGTAGGACCAAAATCACACCGCACATCCATACGCGATAACGCTGATCGCGAAATGCGGATAACGCATTGTCGCGCCCCAAATGGCGTTTCGCAGCCATATAAAAATATTCGCGTCCAATCAAATATCCGTTCAATGCCCAAAAAATAATCGGCGCAAATACGGTAAATTGTGCGTAAAAAATTAACGCGACCAGGTTTGCCACCAACATTGTCCCCAGAAACCCAAGGCTCTCTCTCACATCTTCAGACAGTTTTGAACGATACTGCGCTTGGGTAATAGGATAGTGGCGATCTTCAACGGCGCGGGCGACATCATCGACAAAAAATGCGGACATTGCGGAGGCAACTGGAACCATCAAGAACATCGATAATCCCAGTATAATCCAAAATGTCCCCCAACCAATCAGTGAACCGTTAAATGTGATCGGGCCAATCCATGGGAGGGTTAAGTCGCCACTGAACAGCCATCCCAAAACACTGCCACCGCCCGCAGCCAAGGCCCAAAGCGCAAATATCGCAAGAACGATGGATTTAAGTACTACGCGTTGAAATCGACGATCAGAAAACTGTGAAATCGAAAGCGCGATTGCGCGCGTAATTTGCGTCATTCCCAACTCACAATATCGACAAGGTTGGGGCGCGGACGCTCTGGTGGTGCGGCGCGCTCTGTGCCCAGATAAATAATTCCCGCAACGCGTTCATTTTCTGCCAAACCAAAGCCAGACTCGACAAATCCGCGGTCATGCGATGGCCAACCAGAAATCCAATTTGCCCCCCAACCAGAAGCAAGTGCTGCATTCAATAACGCAAGGCACGCGGCACCCGCAGAATAGGTTTGTTCAATCGCTGGAATTTTCTCAGAGGGTTTTTGAACCTCAATAACTGCGACGGCCAGGTGTCCCGTGTTATAGGCACCCTGGGCCTTTTCAATTTTCTCGGGCTCGTATCCCAGCGCGGCACCACGATCAGCAACCAAATCTGCCAAACTGCGCAATTTATCTTTGGACAGAACAATGAAACGCCACGGCTCTAACTTGCCATGGTCTGGAGTACGCGCGGCCGCCGTCAATAGCAACAATAACTCTGTCCGATCAGGAATAGGCAGGTCGAGCGTTTTTGCGGGGCGCGACCGGCGCGTCATCAAAAATTCCAGTGCAGCTTGATTTACTTCGGGCATGTCCATTCCTTTTGGTTTGAACATATGTCGGAACGATCCGCCGAAAAACAACCTATTTCATCCAAATCGGATTAAAATCGCAATTTATCCATGATTGAAACCAGTTCCGAACTTATCTTGGGTTCGGACATCGCATGTCCTGCATAGGGCATAATACGTAGATCGCATCGTGGCCATTTCCGCGAAAGCTCGTACGCCATTGCAGGTGGACAAATCATGTCATAGCGACCTTGCACAATATATCCCTGAATATGGCGAATTTTTTCCATGTTATTCAGGATTTTTTGATCCTGATTTAAAAAACCATCATTAATGAAATAGTGGTTTTCAATCCGCGCGAATGTACGTGCATAGGCAGGCGGGCAATGCCCACCAAACCCATTTGATTGAAACGATGCGAGTGCATTTTCCCACTGTGTCCATGTGGTGCCGAACCGCATTTCTTCGCGCATGTCACCAGAAAACAACCGTTTGTGATAGGCAGCAATCAGGTCATCACGCTCATCCTCTGGGATGACAGAAACAAATCGCTGCCACAGCTCGGGCCAGAATTTTCCTGCGCCCCCACCGTAAAACCAATCCAACTCAGGCTGTGTCATCAGGAACACACCACGCAGGATCAGGTGACTGACGCTATCGGGATGGGTTTGTGCATAAATCAACGATAGCGTCGCGCCCCAACTCCCCCCAAACACAGCCCATTGCTCCACGTCCAGGTGGGTTCTGATTTGTTCCATATCGCGCACCAAATCCCAAGTGGTGTTGTGCTCGATGCTGGCATAGGGCAGTGACCGACCACATCCGCGTTGATCAAACATGATGATGCGATATTTGGTTGGATCGAAATATCGGCGCATTGACGCGCCGCACCCTGCACCAGGTCCGCCATGAACAACCACCACGGGATACCCATCCCGCGCGCCGGATTGTTCCAAATAAACCTTATGGCCATCCCCCACATCCAACATTTGCTGCGAAAACGGGTCAATCGCGGGATATAACGGAGAATTTTCTGCTTTTTGCTCTGATCGGTTGTCCATATACGTCCTATATGTGATCTAAACTCAAGAAAACCAGACGGAGATGAAAATGCAACCCTCAGAGACGACCGTTGATCCAGCAGAAGTTGCAAAGTTTGAGGCAATGGCGGCAGAATGGTGGGACCCTCATGGGAAATTCAAGCCACTTCATATGCTAAACCCATGCCGTTTGGATTATATCACAACGCAAATTGCAGGCGAATTTGATCGTGATCTGAAAACATCTAACCCGTTTCAGGGCCTGCGCATTTTAGATATTGGGTGCGGTGGCGGGTTGTTGTGCGAACCGATGGCGCGTCTGGGTGCCACTGTGGTTGGTGTGGATGCAGCAGCACGAAACATTCCCGTGGCCGAGGCACACGCCCGCCAGTCGGGGTTAGACATCGACTACCGTTTTGGAACGGCTGAGGAATTGGCCGAAAACGGTGACGCATTTGATATCGTTCTAAATATGGAAGTTGTTGAACACGTGGCTGATCCGCTTGCCTATTTGACAGCTTGTCAAAAATTACTGCGCCCGGGTGGGCTGATGGTCTGTTCAACGATCAATCGCAATCCCAAAAGTTTCGCAATGGCGATCGTGGGAGCGGAATACGTAATGCGCTGGTTGCCCAAGGGGACACACGAATGGTCCAAATTTATCACACCCGATGAACTCTATACGCTGATCTCAAACGCGGGACTGGAACCTGTGGATCGCAAGGGGTTTGTGTTTAATCCAATCACTTGGGGCTGGAAATTATCTGATCGCGATCTGTCGGTAAATTACGTAACGGCCAGTATCAAATCTGCCTAAAACGAACATCGGTTTCACGTCGGTATCGTGTCGGTATAACGTCGGTGCGAGTGTTACCTAATCGTTAATCAACATATACCCCGCACCACGCACGGTTTGAAGGTATCGCGGTTCTTTCGGGTTGGCCTCTAACTTACGACGCAGCCGTGTAATTTGAACATCAATCGCGCGATCTTGGGCTTGGCTGTCATCACGACCCAGTTCGGACACCAACTGGGCCCGCGAAACAGGCTCATTCACGGACCCCGCAAATATCTTCATCAACTCTTGCTCTGTTCCTGTCAGTCGCACCAGTTGATCACCCTGCCACAACTCACCGCGGGAAATGTCATATCGACAAATCCCCAAATGCAAAATTGTTGGTGTGAGTTGGGAAATTTTTGGTTCGGGCACACGGCGCAGAATGGCGTTGATCCGCAACAACAATTCTTTGGGCTCAAACGGCTTGGCTAAATAATCATCTGCACCCGCTTCAAGCCCAACAATGCGATCCTCTATTTCGCCCTTTGCGGTCAGCAGTAATATAGGCGTCTGACGGGTTTCGCGAATGTATTTTGTCAGGCTGACGCCATCTTCCCCCGGCATCATGACGTCCAATACAATCATATCGAAATCCAAACCAGACAGAATTTTTCGGGCATGCATTGCATCCCGTGCAGCGCTGACCAAAAATCCGTTGCGCAACAAAAATTGTTTTAGCAGCGACCTAATGCGTTCATCATCATCGACAATAAGAAGGTGGGCATTCATTATTCCGTCCCCTCATTATCGCGTAATTTCCAATAGGCGCGCTTCATCTCTGGGTCCATCATTGCCTCTAACACTTGACGAAACCCAGAAACGGCATCCGCCCCCACATCGCGATAGGCACTGCGCATGCGCGCGCGTTGGGCGTTTGACAATTCTTGTTCCAAGGATTGTCCCGTTTCAGTCAAATACAAATGTCGTTCACGACGATCCTTTTGACCAACCTGCACTTCGACCAATCCATCTTCGATCAGGGATCGCAGGACACGGTTCAGGGATTGTTTAGTGACACCCAAGATGTGCAACAGGTTATTCACCGTCGTCCCGGGAACACAATTGATAAAGTGAATGGCGCGGTGGTGGGCGCGTCCATACCCATATTTATCCAAAATACGATCTGGATCAGCGGTGAAACCGCGATAGGCGAAAAACATCGCTTCGATCCCCTGACGCAGCTGTTCATCAGTTAAAAATAACAGGGCCTCGCCCGTGGAACGATTAGAGGTCGCCATATTCAGCATCCTTTTTACTCAGATCCATTTTATGTCAGTGTTGTTGACATTCCAAGTCCGAACTGGTACCGATTCTCAGTTTTTGCGCAATATTATGACCGAAACGGACATAGTTTGTGAAAGATTACGAAAGATTGACCCACGAAACACAGCAAGAGGATACTACGATGGCTGGCAGTTATGAAGATCGCGATGGCAAAATTTGGCTTGATGGTCAATTGGTTGAGTGGCGTGATGCACAGGTCCACATTCTGACGCATGCGATGCACTATGCCAGCTCTGTGTTTGAAGGCGAGCGTTGCTACGAAGGCAAAATCTTTAAAAGCCGCGAACATTCAGATCGACTCATCAAATCTGGTCAACTGATTGATTTTGAAATTCCCTACACCGTTGATGAGATCGAGGCCGCGAAACAAGCCGCACTTGATGCCAATGGGCTAAAGGATGCCTATGTCCGCGCAGTTGCATGGCGCGGTGCAGGCAATGATATGGGTGTCGCATCCCGTGGAAACCCCGTTCGCATGGCCGTGGCCGTTTGGGCCTGGGGCAATTATTATGGCGACGCTAAAATGAAAGGCGCGAAATTGGATATCGCAAAATGGCGCCGTCCAGACCCCGCAACCGCCCCATCACAGGCCAAGGCAGCAGGCCTATATATGATCGCAACCATGTCCAAGCATGCCGCAGAGGATAAAGGATGTTCTGACGCTATGATGTTTGATTACCGTGGATATGTTGCCGAAGCGACAGGCGCGAACATCTTTTTCGTAAAAGATGGAGAGGTTCATACGCCAACGCCCGATGCGTTCCTAAACGGGATCACACGTCAAACTGTGATCGACATGCTGAAAGACAAAGGCATCAAGGTAAACGAACGCCACATCATGCCAGAAGAGCTGGAAAGCTTTGAACAATGCTGGCTAACTGGAACAGCGGCCGAGGTGACGCCCGTTGGTCAAATCGGCGATTACAATTTCGAGGTTGGCGCACTGACCCGCGATATTTCCGAAAGTTATGAAAAGCTGGTTCGCAGCTAATATCGACACTAATATGGGGCTTTCGGGTCCCTTTTCATTTAATCATGTTCCCGCCACTCGCGAGAGTGGCGATGCGCCGACCGCCCCCATGGGCGGCGCATTCTGTTCCGCCGCTGGGGGCGGTCGGCTTACTTACCGAAAATTCTGTCGAAGCAATCAGGCTTCAGGAAACGCCAAACCGATCCTGAATATCCTTTAGGTCTGGAATAACGTCCGCTGTACCCTGACGCGAGACCATGATGGATGCGGCTTGCGATGCAAGGCGGATCGCCTGTTCCATCGGCATTCCACGGTCCAGCCCAGCCAGAATATAACCTGTAAACGTGTCCCCAGCGCCCGTTGTATCAACCACATCTGTCGTGATCGCGGGATAGTCATTGACGTAGCCGTTTTGATTATCAAACCAACGGCATCCATCGGCACCAAGGGTAACGATAACATCATTCACATCCAACTGATCGGGGCGCAGACCCAGCGCGTTCGTTAATTGATCGGCCTCAATCTGGTTCAAGATCAGCATATCAATATATGGCAGAACGGCCTGAACCGCCCCCGCACCAAATGGGGCCGCGGCATAGGCCACGCGCAACCCCAACCGTTTTGCCATTTCACAGGCTTCTTCTTGGGCATTTGTTTCGTTTTGCGTGACGAAAATATCGCCTGTCTGTGCCTCTGACAGGCTGGACCCGATCAAATCAGATGTAATTTCGTGATTTGCCCCCGTGAACAAAGTGATGGCGTTTTCACCATCCTCTGCCACACAAATAATCGCGTGACCCGTGCGCGTGCCATCAACAATAAACCGCGTATCAACTCCATACTCCGTCAATCGATCACGCGCCCATGCACCTTCGGCGCCAATCGCACCAATATGCACGACACGCGCGGCACCGCGGGCGGCGGCAACGGACATATTCGCACCCTTCCCCCCAAGACCCACAGACATATGTCCCGCTGCAATGGTTTCCCCAGGCGCCGGAATGTGCGGCACCTGATAGAAATTGTCGATGTTGATCGAACCAAGATTATAAATCGCCATAGGACGATATTAGCCGACTTTACACGCTGCCAAAACTGCCATGTTCAAAATATCTGTCGCTGTGGCAACGGACGGGCAAATTTGGATGGATTTATCAACCCCTGATAAGATCGGACCAATCACGGTCGCACCTGCCATTTCCTGCATCAGTTTCACCGAAATACTGGCAGAATGACGGGCGGGAACGACCAAGATATTAGCAGGCCCACTAAGGCGTGAGAATGGATATTGCGCTTGCGCTTGCGCGTTCAGGGCAACATCAACCGTCATTTCACCTTCGTATTCGAAATCAACGCCGCGCTTATCCAAAACCCGAGGGGCAATGTGCATTTTTTCAGCCCGTTCAGAAACGGGATACCCAAAGGTAGAAAAGCTAACGAACGCCACGCGCGGTTCAAGGCCCAAGTGTCGCGCCACACCCGCGGCGCGTTCGGCGATATTTGCCAGATCTTCGTCATCCGGCCACTCGTGCACCAATGTATCGGCCATCAGAACGATCCGACCCTTATGCAACAAGGCCGTGACACCAACCGCGCCATGATCTGCATCCGCATCAAACACATGGTTGATCAGGTTCAGAACGTGAGCGGATTTTCGTGTCGCGCCCGTAACCAAACCATCGCCATGCCCATGTGCCAACATCAGCGCGGAAAACACGTGACGGTCGCGAGCGGCAAGGCGGTGCACATCAGCGCGGTCAAATCCCTTGCGCTGCAAACGTTTGTATAGCAATTCTTTGTAGGTCTCTAGATGCTGCGTATTGGCGGCGTTCACAACCTCAAGCTCGCGCACAGCATCGCCAAGACCTGCGGCCTCCAGCTTGGCTTTAACGTCGGCGGAACGGCCCACGACCAAGGCCTTGCCCATACCCTGACGTTGATATTCCACGGCGGCGCGCAACACCCGGGGGTCATCCCCTTCGGCAAAGATCATCCGCGCCTGCGCCGCGCGGGCGCGTGCGTTCAGCCCGCGAAGAATGCTGGCCGTTGGGTCCATACGCGATTGCAAGGACACCTCATAACCGTCCATATCCACGATAGGACGACGTGCAGCACCTGTTTCCATACCTGCCAGCGCAACCGCAGGTGGGATGCGGTGGATCAGGCGTGGGTCAAAGGGCGTTGGAATAATATAATCACGCCCAAAGGTCAGTTTGCGGCCATAGGCCACGGCAACCTCATCTGGAACATCCTCTCGGGCCAATTCGGCCAAGGCCTGTGCACAGGCGATTTTCATCGGATCATTGATTGCACGGGCATGAATATCCAACGCGCCACGGAACAAATAAGGGAAACCCAAAACATTGTTCACCTGATTTGGATAATCACTGCGCCCTGTTGCAACGATGGCATCTGGACGCACCTCATGCGCTTCTTCTGGCGTGATTTCGGGATCTGGATTCGCCATGGCAAAAATGACAGGGTTATCCGCCATCGATTTCACCATTTCCTGCGTCACGGCACCCTTAACCGACACACCCAAAAATACATCGGCGTTCACCATCGCCTGCTCCAATGTGCGCAAATCCGTTTTCACGGCATGGCCTGATTTCCATTGGTTCATACCCTCAGTACGGCCCTGATGAATCACGCCTTTGGTGTCGCAGACGATACAATTTTCATGCCGCGCGCCCATGGATTTCAATAGTTCGATACAGGCGATGCCCGCCGCACCCGCGCCGTTTAGGACGATTTTCACATCCTCAATCTTTTTCCCTGAAATATGCAGGGCGTTGATCAAACCCGCCGCACAAATCACGGCCGTTCCATGTTGATCATCATGGAAAACGGGGATGTCCATTTCCTCTTTCAGACGCTGTTCAATAATGAAACATTCGGGCGCCTTGATGTCTTCAAGGTTTATGCCGCCAAATGTTGGGCCGATCAGTTTAACCGCCTTACAGAATTCATCAGGATCCTCTGTGTCCACCTCGATGTCGATTGAATTCACGTCGGCGAACCGTTTGAACAAAACGGATTTCCCCTCCATCACAGGCTTGCTGCCCAGCGCACCCAAATTACCCAAACCCAAAACCGCTGTTCCGTTTGAAATCACAGCAACCAAGTTGCCCTTGTTTGTGTAATCGTAAACCAGCTCTGGATTTTCCGCGATCTCTTCACAAGGAACCGCAACACCCGGGGAATACGCCAGCGACAAATCCCGCTGCGTGGTCATTGGGACGGTTGCGCTGACCTCCCACTTGCCTGGTGTTGGTTCAAGGTGGAAATTTAGGGCTTCTTCACGGGTAATTTTAGTTTTCGTCATATATGGCGTCCTTTGTTGCGCAAAACCTCCTTACAGCGCAATTTTATTAGGCGCAACCTGATCGTTTTTGGCTTTTCTGTAGAGTCACGGATATGTAAGTTGGCAAGGCAAATACTAGGAGCAAGCCCGTGACACCAATGATGGCACAGTATCTGGAGATTAAGGCAAAATACCCAGATGCATTGTTGTTTTACCGCATGGGTGATTTTTACGAATTGTTCTTTGATGATGCGGTTGCGGCGTCAGGCGCTTTGGATATCGCCCTGACCAAACGCGGAAAACACAGTGGCGAAGATATTCCAATGTGCGGCGTGCCCCATCATGCGGCCGAAGGATATTTATTAACCCTGATCCGCAAAGGGTTTCGTGTTGCCGTATGTGAACAGTTGGAAAGCCCAGCAGAAGCGAAAAAACGCGGGTATAAGGCCGTGGTACGCCGCGATGTTGTCCGATTGGTGACGCCAGGCACCCTAACCGAAGACAGTTTGTTAGATGCGCGGCGACATAACTATTTGGCCGCCTATTCATTGGTCCGTGATGAAGGTGCGCTGTCGTGGGTGGACATTTCCACAGGGGCGTTTCATGTCATGGCGCTGCCTTCGGTTATGTTGGGGCCAGAGCTTGCACGTTTGTCTCCAAGTGAGGTTTTGGTTTCTGAAACAACCGAGCATCGGTTCCGCGAATTGGTTGAAGAGTCGGGGGCATCCATAACCGCATTAGGGCGTGCCGCATTTGACAGTCAGAGTGCGGAAATGCGTCTAAAATCCCTATTTAGCGTCGCATCACTAGAATCTTTTGGTGGATTTGATCGCGCTGAAATATCGGCAATGGGTGCGTTGATCGAATATCTAGATATCACGCAAAAAGGTCAGCTGCCCCGGCTGCAGTGGCCAGTGAAAGAATCGACCCAGCGCGTGATGCAGATTGATGCCGCGACACGGCGCAATCTGGAAATTACGCAATCTATCCAAGGTGGTGGACGCGCTGGGTCCCTATTGGCAACAGTGGATCGCACCGTAACCGCGGGTGGCGGGCGTTTGTTGGAACGGCAGATTTCATCGCCTTCTATGAATGTGCGATTAATCAACAAACGGCTTGATTGCATCCAACATATGCTCGATCACCCAACAAATGCCGATACATTGCGCGAAGCCCTGCGTCAGGTGCCCGATCTGGACCGCGCCCTGTCACGGATTGCCTTGGATCGTGCTGGACCGCGCGATTTGGTTAGCATTCGGTCGGGATTGACTCAAGCCTCTGATATTTCAATGAAATATGATCGGGATGCTTTGCCCGATTTGATGAATGATGCATTAAAAACCCTGATCGGGTTTGATGAATTGGTCGCACTGCTGCACAATGCATTGGTCGATGAACCCCCGCTATTGTCACGCGATGGTGGTTTTGTCGCCGTAGGCTATGATGCCGAGCTGGATGAAACCCGCCAACTGCGGGACGAAGGCCGCGGTATCATCGCAAAAATGCAGCAGGAATATATCGAGCTGACCGAGATTTCATCGCTTAAGATCAAGCATAATAATGTTTTGGGCTACTTCATCGAAACTACCGCAACGCACGCGGACAAAATGATGGCACCTCCATTAAATGAAACCTTTATTCACCGTCAGACAACGGCCAATCAGGTGCGCTTTACAACGGTTCCCTTATCGGAAATCGAAATCAAAATTCTGAACGCAGGCAATCACGCGATTGAGTTGGAAAAGCATATATATCAGTCTCTAATTAGGGAAATATTGAAGCTTTCTGATGAAATTTCCACTGCCGCAAGTGGTTTGGCGGAGTTGGATATTGCCACAAGCCTTGCAAAAATTGCGCAATCAAATGATTGGGTTCGTCCAATCATTGACGACAGCAAGGCATTTGAAATCGCGGGCGGGCGGCACCCCGTCGTTGAGGCCGCGTTGCAATCGGATGGGGCGCGTTTTGTGGCAAATGATTGTGCGCTGGATAATGGTAAGATTTGGTTGCTAACGGGTCCAAACATGGCAGGTAAGTCGACATTCCTGCGCCAAAACGCATTGATCGCCATATTGGCGCAGTCAGGTTCCTATGTTCCTGCGGATCATGCGCATATCGGGGCCGTTAGCCAATTGTTTAGCCGTGTTGGCGCATCCGATGATCTGGCCCGCGGACGGTCCACATTTATGGTGGAAATGGTAGAAACTGCGGCAATCCTAAATCAGGCAGATGACCGTGCCCTAGTTATTTTGGATGAAATCGGCCGCGGGACCGCAACATATGACGGCTTGTCAATCGCTTGGGCAACGTTAGAGCATATCCACGATGTCAATAAATCAAGAGCGCTGTTTGCCACGCATTATCACGAAATGACGGCCTTAGCGGATAAAATGGACAACGTTGAAAACGCAACCGTCACCGTCAAGGAATGGGAAGGCGATGTCATATTTCTGCACGAAGTGAAAAAGGGGGCCGCAGATCGTTCGTATGGTGTTCAGGTGGCCAAACTGGCTGGATTGCCCAGCGCTGTGGTTGAGCGCGCGCGCGTTGTTTTGGATGCGTTGGAACAAGGCGAACGGGAAGGAAGCAACACTCCCAAGGCCATTATTGACGATCTACCTTTGTTTGCAGCGACACCAAGACAAACCGCGCCAGTTGCATCGGAAGCCAATGAACTTGAACAAATGCTAAACGAAATATTGCCTGATGAATTGACACCGCGTGAGGCATTGCAAAAGCTATATGAATTAAAAGAGGCGCTTAAATAAGCGCCCCTTTCAAATTAACTTGCTGGTGTTGATGACACGCCAACCTGTGCGGGCCGCAACAATCGATCGTGCAACATGAACCCCTCTGCGGACACCTGAATGATGTCCCCTGCTTTTGTTCCTGGCACGGGAGCCTCAAACATCGCTTCATGCTGTTGGGGATCGAATTTATCACCAACCTCGGGCGCGATAATGGTGATGCCGTGTTTTGAAAACACGTTCAACAGTTCGCGCATCGTCAGTTCAACACCTTCGATCAATGCAGCGGCCGCTTCGCGTTGTTCGTCCCCCACTGCCTCAATCGCGCGTTTCATGTTGTCATAAACAGGCAACAAATCACGGGACAGTTTTGATCCGCCGTAGTTTTCAGCCTCTTTACGATCTTTGTCTGCACGCTTGCGTGAATTTTCAGCATCCGCCAAGGCGCGCATGAATCGATCTTTGTATTCGTCACGTTCGGCGCGTAATGCATCAATTTCATCAAGCTCTGCCGCGGCTTCATCGATGTCGATCATTTCATCTGCATCTTGCTCTGCTTCTACATCCGCAATGTCATCCAAAAATTCTTGTTCTTTTGGCTCTGCCATCATTCACCTCTAACTTTGATCCGCGATCATCTTGCCAACAAGCTGCGCGGTGTAATCCACAATGGGCACAATCCGCCCATAGTTTAGGCGCGTCGGTCCAATTACGCCGACAGCACCAATAATCTTTCGATCAGCGTTCATATACGGAGAAACCACCAAAGAGGAACCCGATAATGAAAAAAGTTTGTTCTCAGACCCAATAAAAATGCGCACTCCGTCGCCTTGTTGGGTCAATTCCAGAAAATCGGCAATATCGCGCTTGCGTTCTAGGTCGTCAAACAGCTCTTTTATGCGGAAAAGCTCGGCTTCTTCTGCTTCGTTTGCCAAAAGATTCGAACGCCCCCGCACGATCAATCGTTCGTGACGCTCTCCCTCGTTCTCCCAAAGTGCGGCTCCTGTTTCAACCAACTCTTGTGCTAGCGTATCCAATTCTTGACGGCGGGTTTTGATTTCGGCGTCAACAACGTTTCGTGCTTCGGACAGGGTATGGCCCTGCATGATAGAATTCAAAAAATTGGCCGCCTCTCGCAGCGAACTGGGTGTTTGGCCAATTGGCGGTGTGAATATCCGATTTTCGACATGACCATTGGCAAATACCAAAACCACCAATGCGCGATCTGGGGACAAGGACACAAATTCAATATGCTTTATCGGCGCTTCCTGTTTGGGGGCCAATACGATTGATGCGCCTTGGGTTGCGCCAGACAAGGCCGTGCTGACGCGGTCCAACATATCCCCAACATTGGACGAATCACGATCAGTGGATTGGTCAATCATTGTGCGGTCTGTATCAGTGAGTTCACCAACCTCTAACAATCCATCTACAAACATCCGCAAACCAAGTTGCGTTGGAATGCGCCCCGCACTGATATGCGGCGATCCCAACAACCCCATATATTCTAAATCTTGCATGACGTTTCTGATGGTCGCGGCACTGATTTTTTCGCTGAAATCGCGGGTCAATGTACGCGAACCAACAGGTTCACCATTATCCAAATATCCTTCGACCACGCGACGGAAAACTTCACGTGATCTGTCGTTCATTTCTGTCAGAATGGCGTTCGAGTCAGTCATGGTACTGTCCTTTGTGGCGCACAATTAAAACCTGTGGATCTAATTCGTCAATCGGGCTTGCGTAATCTATATAGGGACAGGTATCCAGTCCACAACAAACGAAAGGAAATTCCCATGCGCCCTTCTGGTCGGAAACTTGATGAAATGCGTTCAATTCAAATTGAAACCAACGTGACAAAGCACGCCGAAGGTTCGTGTTTGATCAAGGTTGGCGATACTCATGTCCTGTGCACCGCCACGGTTGAAGATCGCGTGCCGCCCTTTATCAAAGGATCGGGTTTAGGTTGGGTTACTGCGGAATACGGCATGCTGCCCCGTTCCACATCATCACGTATGCGCCGCGAGGCTGCATCGGGCAAACAGGGCGGACGCACTGTGGAAATTCAACGCCTGATTGGTCGATCATTGCGTGCGGGTGTTGATCGTGTAGCGATGGGTGAAATGCAAATCACAGTCGATTGTGATGTTATTCAAGCCGATGGTGGAACACGGTGCGCGTCAATTACAGGCGGTTGGGTTGCGCTAAAGCTGGCGGTGAACAAATTGATGAAGGCGGGCACGCTGTCGAGTGATCCACTTATTTCACCTGTTGCTGCGGTTAGCTGCGGTATTTACGCGGGCCAACCTGTTCTTGACCTGGATTATCCAGAGGATAGCGATGCAGGCGTTGACGGAAACTTTATCATTTTGGCAAACGGTCAGATGATTGAAACGCAGATGAGCGCAGAGGGCGCGACATATTCGCGTGACCAAATGAACCAACTATTAGACTTGGCCGAAAAAGGTGTGAGTGAGTTGGTTGAACATCAACTTGCAGCGGTATCATGACTCGCAAATTCACAGACACAATCTTGTTGGTTGCAACCCATAACGCGGGCAAGCTGGAAGAAATTGTAAGTCTTCTTGCCCCCTATGGTATTTCGGTAAAGGGTGCTGCTGAACTAAACCTGCCAGAACCAGAAGAAACCGAAACCACATTTGTTGGAAATGCACGGATCAAGGCGCATGCCGCGGCAAAGGCAACAGGCCTGCCTGCGTTGGCAGACGATAGTGGGATCACAATCGACGCGCTGGATGGCGCGCCGGGTGTATACACCGCGGACTGGGCGGAAACCGAAAATGGGCGTGATTTTGTTATGGCAATGGAAAAAACCAATGCAATGTTAGATGAACGTTCAGCGCCCTACCCTAGAATATCGCAATTTCGCAGCACTCTGGTTTTGGCGTGGCCAGATGGACATGATGAAGTTTTTGAGGGGAGTGTGTCTGGTCAATTGGTGTGGCCCATGCGCGGTCAGATTGGCCATGGGTACGATCCAATTTTCCAACCAGACGGCTATGATGTCACATTTGCCGAAATGCCGTTTGAGGAAAAAAACCGGATAAGCCATCGTGCAGACAGTTTCAGAAAATTCGTCGCGGGGTGTTTTGGTGGCTGATTGGCGTAACGGCGGTTTTGGAGTCTATATCCACTGGCCCTTTTGCGCCGCCAAATGCCCCTATTGCGATTTCAATAGCCACGTTGCCAAATCCATCGACCAATCATCATGGAAAAACGCATATTTACGCGAAATTGACCGCTACGCTGAATTAACCAGCAGGCGGGTTTTGAATTCTGTCTTTTTTGGTGGTGGCACGCCCAGTCTTATGCCCCCTGAAACAGTGCATGATATATTGGAACGAATTCATTATCATTGGCCCAAGGCCAACAATTTTGAATGCACCCTAGAGGCCAATCCAACATCCGTTGATGCAGGGCGATTTGTGGGCTATGCGACAGCGGGCGTAAATCGTATTTCCATGGGAATTCAATCACTTAGGGATGATGATCTCGTTGGGCTTGGCCGCATGCACACGGTCGCAGAAGCCAAGCAAGCCTTTGATATTGCAAGAGATAATTTTGATCGTGTCAGCTTTGACCTTATCTATGCGCGTCAACATCAAGAGCCTGAAAGCTGGCGAGTTGAGCTGAAAGAGGCGCTATCCATGGCGGTCGATCATATATCTGCCTATCAGCTGACCATTGAACAGGGAACGGCCTTTGGTGATCGGTACAATCGCGGTTTACTGAAAGGATTACCAGAAGATGAAAATGCCGAGCGTATGTATGACATTACACAAGAAGAATGCGCCGCTGCAGGTATGCCACGATATGAGGTTTCAAATCATGCGGCACCTGGTCAGGAAAGCATCCACAATCAAGTCTATTGGAAATATGGCGACTATATCGGCATTGGTCCCGGTGCCCACGGCCGATTAACAACACAACAGGGACGATACAGCACAGAAACGCACCTGGCCCCTGAAATTTGGAAAAACAGTGTCTATGAGGGAAAAAACATAGATTCTTGGACGCATTTATCGGCTGATGATCAATTATCAGAATTCGTGCTAATGGGGATGCGAATGGCGTCTGGTATTAGCGTGCACCGCTTAAACGGGTTAAGCAGTGGGTCGTTTAAGCTCTCAAAATTAAGTGATTTAATTGAAATGGGCATGATTGGCGAAAGCAACGGTATGTTGTTCGCAACGCAGACCGGCACAAAGTTACTAAACCAAGTCATCTATCACATATTAGATGCATGCGAATGATGCGGTTTTTTTGGATATCTGCGGGATTAATCGCGCTTTCTGTTGGCGTCGCTGGTATTATCCTGCCACTCGTGCCTACGGTTCCGCTGGTTTTACTTGCCTCTTTTTGTTTTGCGAAATCGTCTAAACGCCTACACAGCTGGTTGATATCACACAAAACATTTGGCCCCATGATCCATGACTGGAACAGAAGCGGTGCGATTAGCCGAAATGCAAAACGCGCCGCAACTATTTCAATCATCGCGGTCATTGGAGTCTCTGTTGCGGTACGCGTTCCACAACATGTCATGATCATTCAAATTGTGACTCTAACATGTGTATTACTGTTTATTTGGACCCGTCCAAATTCGTAGCACTCAAAAGCGCACACAGATCATCCAACTGATCTAGCGTTTTATAGGATATCGTTATCGAACCGGCTTCAGTTCCCATTTTATGATCAACAGATACGCGCATTCCAAGGGCCGCGGACAAATCCCCTTCTAGCGCTTTTGTATCAGAATCCTTGTCGATCACGGGTTTCAACTTGCCAAGTTGTGCACCTGCGCGGTCATCATTGCCCTGAGCCGCTTGTTTCACCAATCGTTCCGTTTCGCGAACAGAAAGGCCGCCGGCGATAATTTTCTTCGCCAACTCCGATGGGTGATCCGATGTGATCAGCGCTCTCGCATGACCCGCGGATAGTTGACCAGACACCAGATATCCCTGAACATCATCTGGCAAATTCAGCAACCGCAGTAAATTGGCGATATGGCTTCGACTTTTACCCATCGCTTCTGCCAGTTTTTCCTGAGTATGGCCGAAACGGTCCATCAATTGACGATAACCCGCTGCCTCCTCGACAGGGTTTAAATCCGATCGCTGAATGTTTTCTATAATTGCAATTTCAAGAACTTCTGTATCGGTAAATTCTCTAACAATAACAGGGACTTGATGCAATTTTGCCCGTTGTGCAGCACGCCAGCGACGCTCTCCTGCAACGATTTCAAATTGTTGTTGATTTCCAGGACGCTGCCGGACGATCAACGGTTGGAAAATCCCTTTGGATTTAATGGACTCCGTCAGCTCGTCTAATTTTTCTTCATCAAACGTACGACGCGGCTGATCAGGATTTGGGAATACCAATTCGATTGGCACATACCTATCTGACCTGGATACATCTGCACTTGATACTGGCTCTTCTGCTTTTGGCGCAACGTCCGCCATTAACGCAGACAGACCGCGGCCCAAACCTCTGCTTTTCTTATCAGCCATGTCGTCTCCTTATGCCGCTGCTGGCGCTGGCTTTGAAATACCCAACAGCTCTTTGGCAAGGGCACGATACGCACTCGCCCCTTTTGATGCGCTATCATATGAAATTACAGGCATGGCAAACGATGGCGCCTCACTCACCCGCACGTTACGAGGAATAATCGTTTGGAACACCAATTCACCCAAATTGTCACGTGCATCCTGCTCAACCTGTTGTGACAGGTTGTTGCGTGCATCGTACATCGTTAAGACGATCCCTTCGATCCGCAGTGATGTATTCGCGCTACTTCTCACCTCTCGGATCGTCAGCATCAGCTGTGATAAACCTTCAAGTGCGAAAAATTCACTTTGCAGCGGAATTAGGACAGAATCGGATGCAACCATCGCGTTTACAGTCATCAAATTCAAAGAAGGTGGACAATCGATTAGGATATAATCAAACTGAAAATCTGTCATCGCCGGCTGACGCAGGGCGTCATGCAATAAAAAGCTGCGTTTTTCGTTCGAAACAAGCTCCATATCAGCCGAACTTAGATCCACTGTCGATGGAACAATAAACAACCCTATCTGATCGGTTGGGTATATCACGTCGTTTAGTGACACATCACCCAACAATAAGTCATACGTGGTTAGGTTACGGTCCTCTACTTCGATACCTAATCCGGTGGACGCGTTACCCTGCGGATCAAGGTCAATAATCAAAACTCGTTTCCCTAGTTCCGCAAGCGCTGCCCCAAGGTTTATTGTGGTCGTTGTTTTTCCAACACCACCCTTTTGATTTGTTACCGAAATAACTTTTGGCCGATTTGCTGCCAATATATTAGACACGCGAAAATCCCCTGATTTTTAGTATCACCGCATTGCTATCTGTTTCACTTTTAATCGCATCGTAATCAAAAGACCAATGATTCTGAGCCATTTCAATTTCCGAAGCCCAGTTTTCTCCCTTCTGAAACAGAAATGTTGTGTTTTGATCTGAAAACTCCCATGAGAGCGTAAAAAGGTCTGTTAGCGGCGCCAACGCCCTTGCCGAAACGATATCTGATATTGGGATCGGGGCGCTTTCTATACGCTCATTTATGACTTTTGCACTCGATAGACCCAGCTCTCTTATCGCAGTTCTAAGAAAAACCGACTTTCTTTTGTCCGATTCAACCATCGTTACATTAATTTGCTGATCTGCGCCCTGAGCCAGTGTGGCGATGACGATACCCGGCAATCCGCCACCAGAACCAATATCCGTCCAAATTGACGGTTTTTCGCCAAAAGCAGCAAAGTAAACTTGCGCAGAATCGATAATGTGCCTGTTCCAGATATCCGATAACGTGCTTTTAGCGACTAGATTTATTGAGGGGTTCCATTTCTGGATAAGCGCCTCGTAAGCTCGCAACTTATCATATGTTTCACGTGAAACATTTTGTCCGAATAATTCATCACTCATGCTGACTTCCGCTGACGTTGGCCTTTTTTCAACCTTGAAAGCAGAAGCAGCAGCGCTGCTGGCGTAATTCCATCAACTTTAGCAGCTTGACTAAGGTTAATTGGTCTTGCGCGCGAAAGTTTCATGCGCAGTTCAGAGGAGAGCCCCTCAATCGCCTCATAATCGAAATCATGCGGGATTTTCAGACCCTCATCCTTTTGGATCGCCGCGATATCAAGTTTTTGACGATCAATATAATTTGCATAAAGCGCGTCCTTGGAGATCTGATCTGCGATTTTAACGTCTACATCATGAAGATCATCATCCAACGCCTTCAGGTCATTGAACGTAACATTTGGGAATGCAAGAACTTGGAGAAGGTTACGACGTGTGCCGTCCTGATTAATGTCTATACCTGCGTTTTGGATTTCTTTTGGGGTATATGATGAGGTTTCTAGTATTTCACGACATTCACTCAACTGATTTGATTTTTCTTGGTACGCACTGGCACGCAGTTCGGAACAAAATTCTCTTTCAATCGCCAGTGGCGTCAATCTTTGGTCAGCGTTATCCGCGCGCAGCGATAATCTAAACTCGGCCCGTGATGTGAACATGCGATACGGCTCTGTAACACCCCGTGTAATAAGGTCATCAACCATAACACCAATATAACTGGTTGAGCGTGAAAATTCGACGGGTTCCAATCCCCTTGCGGCCGCTGCCGCATTCAGGCCTGCGACCATACCCTGTGCCGCGGCCTCTTCATACCCGGTAGTACCATTTATTTGTCCAGCCAAATACAACCCACACACATCCTTTAACTCTAAAGTCGCTGTCAGCGATCTGGGATCGACATAGTCGTATTCAATTGCATAACCTGGCTGAAGGATTTCTACCTGCTCTAGCCCACGGATTGATCGTACATATTCATTCTGAATGTCCACTGGCAAAGACGTTGAAATCCCATTCGGGTAAATGGTGTTGTCATCAAGACCTTCTGGCTCTAGAAAAATTTGGTGAGACGTTTTATCCGCAAATCTTACAATTTTATCCTCGATCGATGGACAATATCGCGGACCAACGCCATCAATGTGGCCACCATACATTGCAGATTTGTCCAAATTGTTCCGAATGACATCATGCGTATGTTGATTCGTGTGAGTAATTGCACATGCAACCTGACGCGCAACTGGTTTATCGTTCAGAAAACTGAACATCACAGGATCTTCATCGCCTGGCTGTTCGTCCAAAATATCCCAATTGATCGTTTTCTTGTTTAGCCGAGGAGGTGTACCTGTTTTCAATCTACCGAGTTGAAGGCCAAAATCGTCGATACGCTCGGCAAGTTTGACAGATGGGTCATCTCCCATACGCCCAGCCGCATACGACTCATCTCCAATAAACACCTTCCCGCGCAGAAATGTCCCTGTCGTTAAAATAACTGCATCGCAGGTGATTTTTTCACCAGAACCCAAAACAACGCCGCCAACTCGGTCACCTCTTAATATCAAATCAATGACCTCCCCACCAACAAAGGTGAGGTTTCGATAATTTGAAAGGATGCTTTGAATTGATTGCATGTACCGCTTGCGATCTGCCTGTACGCGTGGACCCTGAACCGCCGGTCCCTTTCGTCTATTCAAAAGACGAAATTGGATTCCAGAAAAGTCAGCAGCCGTGCCCATGATCCCATCAAGGGCATCTATTTCGCGAACCAAATGACCCTTACCTAATCCACCAATTGCTGGGTTACAGGACATCACACCCATATCTGTTGATTTGAGCGATACCAGCGCAGTATTCGCGCCAAACCGTGCAGCCGCTGCTGCTGCTTCGCAGCCAGCGTGACCGCCCCCAACCACAATCACATCAAAATGTTTCACGTGAAACACTCCTACTTTCCAATACAAAAGCTTGAAAAAATCTCATCCAAGAGGGATTCAACGTCTACCCGTCCGATAAGCGTATCCAAAACTCTACATGATATCCGAAGCTCTTCTGCCCCAATATCATACATCTCTGGTCCTTGCTGAACAATCGATTCTGCATTTAACAGGTGCACCAATGCTTCATGCATCGCTATGCGATGGCGTTCACGGGTCGCAATTCCAACATCGCGCGTCATGTCGCCAAAACGCTGGGTCAACTGCTGAATTAAGCCCTCAATCCCGTTTCCGGTTTGTCCTGATATACCATCTAAATAATCACCAAAATCATCTTTTGCGCGTAAACGAATTACTGCTTCATCACCTTCGAAAGCCGCTAATTGCGATGTATCATCGTATAGATACACAATAGCATCCGCCACAGCAGCCCGATCCAGCGCGCGCGAAACACCTATCCCTTCGACAACATCATTGGTATCCCGAATACCCGCGGTATCAAGAAGTGTTACTGGAACGCCGCCTAAGTCCATTCTAACCTCAATGACGTCACGGGTGGTACCCGCAATTTCTGATGTTATTGCAGCCTCTCTTCCTGCTAACGCGTTAAGCAAAGTCGATTTTCCCAAATTTGGTGCGCCAACAATTGCAACTTCGAAACCACTTCTTACGCGTTCCGCAATGACGCTGCCATCAATCTCTTTGGTAATAGAATCTCTAATTTTTATAATAATATCAATGACTTCACCTGTAACATCTACAGGAACTTCTTCATCTGCAAAGTCAATTGTCGCCTCGATCAAGGATGCGGCGCGAACAAGCTTATCTCTCCAATAATTTGTAAGTTTACCAAGCTCTCCTGACAATACACGTAGGGCCTGCATTCTTTGCGCTTCAGTTTCCGAATCGATTAAATCAGCAAGTCCTTCAACCTTAGAAATATCCATACGATTATTTTCTAACGCTCTACGTGTAAACTCACCTGCATCCGCATGACGTAAATTTTGGATTGTGCTCAGTTCACGCAAAACTGCCTGAACCACAGCGATACTTCCGTGAACATGCAACTCAACGACATCTTCACCGGTAAAGCTGTGGGGTTTTGCGAACCGCAACACCATCGCCTCATCTATGTGTGTGCCGTCCTTGCCAACCAACGATCGCACACTGGGCCGACCGGTTGGGACAGGCAGTGATGACAAAGCATTCAGCGCATTTTCAGCATCTGGTCCAGAAATCCGAACGATAGATACCCCAGCCTTACCTTGTGCTGTTGCTAACGCAAAAATGGTATCCATGACCTATTCCAATACACCTAGGTGTTCATCGAGTCGAAGAATTCGCCATTTGTTTTGGTCTGTTTCAACTTTGACATCAGGAATTCGATCGCATCCGTGGTTCCCATCGGATTTAGAATACGGCGCAACACAAAAGTTTTTTGGAGATCAATCTTATCAACAAGAAGATCCTCTTTCCGCGTACCAGACTTAAGAATATCAATCGCTGGGAAGACTCGTTTATCCGCAATCTTGCGATCCAGAACGATTTCAGAGTTACCAGTGCCCTTAAACTCTTCGAAAATAACTTCGTCCATTCGGCTGCCCGTATCAATCAAAGCGGTTGCAATAATCGTAAGAGAACCACCCTCTTCAATGTTACGTGCCGCACCAAAGAAACGCTTTGGTCGCTGCAGCGCGTTTGCATCAACACCACCTGTCAAAACCTTACCTGATGATGGAATCACCGTGTTAAATGCACGGCCCAGACGTGTGATCGAGTCTAGCAAAATCACAACGTCCCGTTTATGTTCAACCAGGCGTTTTGCCTTCTCTATTACCATCTCGGACACCGCGACGTGACGGGATGCTGGTTCGTCGAAGGTGGATGAAATAACTTCGCCTTTAACGGAACGCTGCATGTCTGTAACTTCTTCGGGACGTTCATCAATCAACAGCACGATCAAGTAACACTCAGGGTGGTTCTGTTCGATGCTGTGCGCAATGTTTTGCAACAGAACAGTCTTACCCGTTCTGGGCGGCGCCACAATCAGCGAACGCTGTCCTTTACCGATTGGCGCAACCAGGTCGATAACACGCGCTGAACGGTCCTTAACCGTTGGATCCTCTATTTCCATCTTCAAACGCTGATCAGGATATAGAGGTGTCAGGTTATCGAATGCGATTTTGTGACGTGCTTTTTCTGGGTCTTCGAAATTAATCTTTTCCGCTTTGATAAGCGCAAAATATCGCTCGTTCTCATCAGGAGCTTTGATAAATCCTTCAATTGTATCACCCGTGCGCAGCGAATATTTACGGATCATATCAGGTGACACGTAAATGTCATCGGGCCCAGCAAGATAATTTGCCTCGGGTGAGCGAAGGAAACCGAAGCCATCTTGCAGCACCTCAAGAACGCCATCACCAGAGATTTCCCAGCCTTCATCCGCGCGCTCGCGAAGAATTTGGAACATCATTTCGCCTTTACGCATTGTAGATGCGTTTTCGATGTCTAAATCCTCTGCCATGGCAAGCAGGTCTTTGGGGCTTTTCGCTTTTAGCTCGGATAGGAATAACCGCTCAATGGACATATCTTGCCCCTTCACAACTTAGAAATTTTAAAAAGAAGAATCTCACTCGGACGAGTAGACCGTTGTCGTATACACCGATACTGGCCAATACGTCAATTCGATCAGAATTTCACAACAACAGATACGACAATAATTAGCATCAAGATTGTTGGTACCTCATTCATCATTCTATATTGACGCCCTGTTAAGGTATTCTGTGACGCTTCAAAATCCTTCCTCCGAAGGCCAAGCCAATGATGAAACCAAGTCATGCCAATCACAGATGCGCCTTTTAACCAAGGCCAATACGCCGACCAATCTACGATCCCAGGCGTGAAGACCATCAATAAACCGCAAACCCAAGTCACAATCATTGCTGGGTTCATAATAACCCGTAGTAGTTTAAGCTCCATTACCTGAAACACCTGATCAACATCAGAACCAGTCGACGCGCGTTCAACATGATACACAAATATTCTAGGTAAATAAAAAAGACCTGCCATCCATGATATGACAGACATGATGTGTAAGGATTTTACCCAAGGATATGATATTGAGAGAAGTTCAGTCATAAGTGTTATTCATCTCAGATAATAATAATAATAAAGTATATATATATAAAGAAGAAGATGTTGTAAGAGCCTGCATTTTCTGTGGATCAAATGATACCCACTAAGTTATCCACATCACCATGATCAATATAATAACCATCATAAAAATTATTATATTATAAAATCAGATAGTTAATAGATATATAGAAGTTCCAAAAATAAGTTTTCCAAAGATGAATAACCAAGATTTTATTCAAATCCACAGTGTATAAAATGCATAAAATTGTTTAATGGGTATCGTTGTTTTACACAGTGATTGGCGAAGTAAAATTATTCGACTAGTTATGTGCGCAACAATACTGAAGGTACTCACAAACTTATGCACAGCCAATCCGTTTTAATCCTGGCCTCTGGATCAGAAATTCGCAAACAATTGCTATTGAACGCAGGTCTTTCCATCGATGTTGTAAAACCAATGGTAGATGAAGAGGCGTTAAAACTGGCTTTACAGGCGGAAAATGCATCCCCGCGGGATATAGCAGATGGTTTAGCCGAAATGAAAGCAGCCCGCATTGGGAATAAGCACCCAAATTCTTTGGTATTAGGATGTGACCAAGTTTTAGAGTTTGAAAAACAGATTCTGTCTAAACCAGTCAGCAAAGAAGACGCTAAAGCACAATTATCCAAAATGTCAGGAAAACGGCACAGTTTGCTAAGTGCAGCGGTAATCTTTCATGAATTACAGCCAATTTGGCGTCATGTCGGGCAGGTACGATTATACATGCGGACGTTATCAGATGCATTCATTGAACAATACGTAGAACGGAATTGGCCGAACATTGCCCATTGCGTAGGTGGTTATCAAATTGAACGCGAAGGCGCACGCTTGTTTTCGCGGATTGATGGCGACATATTTAATGTTATGGGTTTACCTCTATTAGAGCTTTTGAATTATCTAACCCTAAGAGGAGATATTGACGGATGAACACAGCACCCGTTGTTGCAGTTTTGGGGTATCCCATTCATCATTCAAAATCCCCAAAAATGCATAGGTACTGGTTGGGTCAGGCTGGTGTGTCGGGATATTATGTTCCTTTGGAAATACATCCAGACAATTTTGAAGACGCCTTGAAAAACATGCCTAAATTGGGCTTTCGCGGTGCAAATGTTACCATCCCGCACAAAGAACGCGCATTAGAGATTGCAGACTTTGTTTCAGAACGTGCCCAACGTATCGGCGCGGCAAACACCTTGTATTTTGATGTAGATGGTAAAATTCACGCGGACAATACAGATGGATATGGATTTATAACGAACCTAAAAAAAGGTGCGCCAGAGTGGAGTGCAAAGGCCGGTCCCGCACTCGTTCTGGGCGCCGGGGGTGCGGCGCGGGCAATTTTAGATGCCTTGATTACTGAGGAAACGCCAGAAATATACCTGACAAACCGCACGAAAGGACGAGCTCAGGATCTGGCCCGTGAATTCGACAACGGTATCGAGGTTTTGGATTGGGACAATAAAAACTCTGTCCTTTCGGATGTAAAAACACTCATTAACACCACATCTTTGGGTATGAATGGCGAAGGTGACTTGAGATTAGACTTTTCACAACTTAGCAACGTTATGACTGTAACCGATATTGTATACACACCGCTTGAGACAGACCTGTTGAAACATGCGAAACGACGTGGCTGCACCTGTGTTGATGGATTGGGGATGCTGATTTATCAGGGCGTGCCGGGGTTCAGCAATTGGTTTGGTGTAAATCCTAAGGTAACGGATGAGCTTAGAGAATTGCTTTTGTCATGACCTTTAAATTGGGCCTTACTGGATCAATCGGCATGGGAAAATCGACGACTGCCAAGATGTTTGCAGAGTTGGGCATCCCTGTCTGGGATGCAGATGCCGCGGTTCATAAGTTGTATTCCACAGGCGGCGCAGCCGTTTCCGCGATTCAAGAACTGTATCCAGAGGCGATCGAACATGGTGAAGTTTCACGCCCAGCACTGAAACGCCTTATTCAATCTAACGAAAACGTCCTTGGTGAGTTAGAACGTATCGTACACCCACTTGTAGCTGCCGATCGCCAAAATTTCATTGGGACATCGGACTCAGATATTGTTTTGTTGGATATCCCGCTATTGTTTGAGACGAACGGTGACAAAGATATGGATGCTATAGCATGTGTTGATATCGACCCTGAAACACAGCGCGAACGGGTGCTTAAGCGTAATACAATGACAGAAGAGCAGTTTGAACAAATCCTTAACAAACAGTTACCAAATGACATAAAGTGCAGCCAATCTGATTTTGTGATAAAAACTGACAACCTCGATCATGCAAAAGAACAAATCGCTCATATTATTGGGTTAATTCGGAAAGACTACATCAATGCGTGAAATCGTAATGGACACTGAAACTACAGGGTTTGACCCAGAAAGTGGTGATCGTATTGTTGAAATTGGCGGCGTGGAACTGTTCAACCATGTTCCAACGGGAAATGTATATCATCAATATATCAACCCAGAACGAAGCATGCCACAAGAGGCGTTTGAGGTTCATGGTTTGGGTGATGACTTCCTGCGCGATAAGCCTGTTTTTTCAAAAATTGCACAAGATTTTTTGGATTTCGTTGGTGATGCAAAGCTTGTCATCCACAATGCATCATTTGATATGAAATTCCTAAATGCAGAATTGAAATGGATTGGAAAACCCGCCCTCCCGTGGGAACAGGCCATTGATACATTGGCCATCGCAAGAAAAAAGTTCCCTGGATCCCCGGCATCCTTGGACGCCTTATGTCGGCGGTTCAATATTGATAACTCGTCCCGAACATTGCACGGCGCATTGTTGGACTCGGAAATTTTGGCGGAAGTTTATCTAGAGCTTATCGGCGGAAAGCAGCCAGATTTTGCACTTGATACAAGTGCTGCGCAAAGCAAAACAACGCTGAAAGATGCAGGCCATCAGAACTGGAAACCAGTGCCAAGGCCCAATAAATTACCCAGCAGAGTTTCTGAAAAGGAAAAGGCAGCTCATGCTGCCTTTATTGAGAAACTTGGGGACTCGTCACTTTGGTCAAAATGGTCCAATTAGATCAGTTCATCGACTCAGCGGGCTGTTCCGCCTGACGACGCTCAAGCTCTTGCCGGTAAAGCTGTAGGAAATCGATTGTTTCCAAGTTAAGCGGTGGGAACCCGCCATCACGTGTCACATCACTTACAATACGGCGCAAGAATGGGAACAACATGCGTGGGCATTCAATAAGTAAGAATGGGTGCAATTGTTCGTCAGGCACACCAGTGACCAAGAACAATCCAGCGTATTCAACTTCAAGAAGAAATAAATTTTCTGTTGTGCCCTTGTTAACTGAACTCACCTTCAGCTTAATCACAATTTCAAATTGATTTTCTACCGTGCGTTTTTTCGCATCGATATTCACCTGAATTTGCACATCTGGTTCCACCTCACCGCTTGCACCCTTTTGCGAAAGGATGTTTTCAAACGACATGTCGCGGATATATTGCGCAAGAATTTTCATTCCTGGCTGCGCGGGCTGTTGTGCTTCTTCTGCCATCATCGGCCTCCTAAAAATAAAATTTGATGATACCTAGCATCATCTTTTACTGGCCTCAATCCTTCGGTTTGGCCTCATTGGACCAAGGCGAATTTTCGGGATTTAACACAGGCTCATACTCGCCCTCGTATACGTTTTGAGAAGATGAAAACCGCGTTTCAAAATCTGCTCTTTGAGTATTTATACGTTCTTTTATCTTTTGAAAAACAGTGGTGCGGATATTTGGGATCAGCAATAAAAACCCAATAAAATCTGTAAAAAACCCAGGGGTCAGAAGCAGCGCACCGGAAAACAAAATCATGGCCCCGTGCGCCAGTGGTTCTGATGGATCGTTCATTTCGCGAAAACGCGATTGTAATTGTGATAAAACCGAAAGCCCCTGGGCCCTCACCAAATATGTGCCAGCGATTGCTGTTAAGACAACAATAGCTAATGTTGGAAACAACCCAAGAAAGCCGCCAATCTGAATAAATAAGGCGATTTCGATTATCGGTACCGCGATAAAGGCTATCAATAGCCACATATTTTTTACTCCAATTCGTTGCGTTGGTGGACTCATCCAACATTGTTACCTACATAAGGACTAACGTTGAAAATTTCTAGAAAGCTGACGAGGCAACTTATGAGCCCTGCAATTATTGAACTCTTGGTATTGGCTGGCATCGCGATTTTTTTGATCATGCGGTTGCGCAATGTTCTTGGTACGCGGGAAGGATTTGAAAAACCTGCAGTGCAAGAAGCGCCAAAGGCAGAACGCCCCAGTTTCAAAGTGATTGAGGGAGGAGAGGATGCCGATATCCTGGACAATGCGGAAAAAGGCAGCGCCACTGCAGAAGCGTTAGCCCTGATGAAGCAAAGTGATAGTAATTTTACGGTAAATGATTTCTTGGCGGGCTCGAAATATGCGTATGAAATGATTTTAATGGCGTTCGAAAATGGAAACATCGATGATGTGCGTGATTTTATTTCCGAGGAGATCGAGGATGTTTTCGATCAGGTTATCGAAGACCGCAAATCAAAAGGGCTTGTCATTGAGGCGGAATACCTAGGCACACGTGAAACCCGTTTGACGGATGCCACATTTGATCGTGAAACAGGATGGGCCGAAATTTCGGTTTCATTCTCAGCTGAAATGACATCAGTGGTATTGGATAATGACGGCACTGTTATTGAAGGCGATTCAAAACAGGTTAAGCGGCAAAAAGACATCTGGACATTTGCGCGTGATATTTCATCCAATGATCCAAATTGGCAACTGGTCGCAACAAGTGAATGATGCGTTATTAGGCAATATTTAGACAAACTATGCCACGCAGAAAATTAAAATCTGATGAAGTGGAACTTTGGGAGCGGGTTGCAAAAACTGCGACACCATTAAGTTTACCCCAATACGTTAATTCTGTGGCCAAACCTAAGCCAAAAGTTAACCCCAAAAAGAAAGAGAAATTTGAGCTTAACAAGTTTGAAATTGGGGCAAACGCCGCACAAAAAAGTGTAAAAAACGATTTAAAGCCCAGCATATCAACTGTGCTCGAAAGTGCCTCAGTCCAGATGGACTACAAAGCATTCAAAAAAATGAAGCGGGGAAAAAGCACGCCCGAAGCGTCGTTTGACTTACATGGCATGACAGTTGCACAGGCACACACAGCCTTGATTCATTTCTTGATGACCTCTTATTCGAGAAACATGCGTTTGGTTTTGGTCATCACTGGAAAGGGCAAATTTCAAAAAGATAAGGGGCCAATTCCCCGACAAGTTGGAATCTTGCGCCATCAAGTTCCCCAATGGCTCCGTATGCCACCACTTCGCGATAAAGTTTTGCAAGTGAGCGAAGCACATGGAAAACACGGTGGAAGTGGCGCGTACTATGTGTACTTGCGAAAATAAAAACACCAATGGGCAACACACATCGACCTATTCTAAAAAATAAAAAATATAAAATAGCACTGGACAGTTCGTCCTGATTTTTGAAGACTGACATTTCAGGTCGGTAAGATTTTGCAAAAGCTGCTTTTTGGCTAAGCTTAAATTTACGGGAAAACTACTGTTTTAATGAAGTTGGAGACTAACCTTGAACCTTAAAGATTCTAAACTGATTGCAGCTGATCGAAACGAAGTTTGGCAGGCATTGTTGTCGGCAGAGGTGCTGCAGCAATGCGTTCCTGGCTGCAAAGAGATGAGCGGAAGCCCAGAAGAAGGGTTTGAAGCAACAGTTGTACAAAAGGTCGGACCCGTAAAAGCGACGTTCAAAGGTGCGGTCACCCTATCCGATATCGTAGAGGGCGAAAGCCTGATGCTGTCGGGTGAAGGCAAAGGCGGCGCAGCAGGGTTTGCCAAAGGTGGCGCCAAGGTTGTCTTGACGGATGAAGAAGGTGGTACATTGTTATCGTATGACGTGGAGGCCAAAGTGGGCGGAAAACTTGCTCAGCTTGGCAGTCGCATTATCGATGGGTTTGCTAAAAAGATGGCGGACCAGTTTTTTGAAGAATTTAGAAATACTGTCCAAGGATCTTCAGAGGAGGCTGAGGGTTTTGAGGGTAGAGAGAATAAAAAAGGTTGGTTGGGACGTCTTGTCTCAAACCAAAACTAGATCTCACTAGGGAGGAGAAAAATGACAAAAATTACTATGACAGTAAACGGCAAATCCGTTTCTGGCGAGGTAGAGGGGCGCACACTGCTCGTTGACTTTCTCAGAAACGATTTGCGTCTAACGGGGACGCATGTTGGTTGTGACACTAGTCAGTGTGGCGCGTGCACAGTGCACGTCGACGGAAATGCCGTTAAATCGTGCTCAATCTTGGCTGCAGAAGCAGATGGCGCTGACGTTTCTACAATTGAATCGCAAGCAAATGCAGACGGCTCACTCAGTACGATCCAAGCAGCGTTTCAAGAACACCACGGACTACAATGTGGCTATTGCACACCAGGGATGGTGATGGCAGCGGCAGATCTACTTAAGAACAATGCAAAGCCAACAGAAGCAGAAGTCCGTCACCACCTTGAAGGCAACATTTGCCGCTGCACAGGGTATCACAACATCGTCAAAGCGATTATGGCGGCATCTGGACAAGATGTTAGTCAATTAGCTGCGGAGTAAATAAAACTAGGGAGGAAAGAATGCCAAAAGATAGTGGTATAGGCGCAAGTTCGAAGCGCCGTGAAGACGTCCGGTTTTTGACAGGTCAAGGTCAGTATACCGACGACATCAATATTCATGGACAAACGTATGTCCATTTTGTGCGCTCAGACGTTGCACACGGGAAAATCAATAGCATCGACACATCCAAAGCTGAGGCGATGCCAGGCGTTGTTCGCATTTTCACAGGCGCAGACTTTGAAGGTATCGGTGGTCTACCCTGTGGTTGGCAGGTAACGGACCGCCATGGCGAAGCTATGAAAGAGCCAGCGCACCCAGTTCTTGCACAGGGCAAAGTGCGCCACGTTGGTGATCCAATTGCTGCCGTAATTGCAGAGTCGTTGGAGCAAGCGCGCGACGCGGGCGAAGCATTGGATATCGACATCGAAGAATTGCCAGCAGTTGTCGATATGAAAGCCGCACTGAGTGAAGGTTCAGCAACCGTTCATGACGACCTAGGTGATAACTTATGTTATGACTGGGGTTTTGTTGAGGAAAACAAAGGTGCAGTTGATGAGGCGATCAAAAATGCGGCGCACGTAACCACATTGGAATTGGTCAACAACCGTTTGGTTGCAAACCCAATGGAACCGCGTGTCGCTGTAGGGGATTACAATCGCGCGAACGATGAAAGCACGCTGTACACAACTTCGCAAAACCCACACGTCATTCGTTTGCTGATGGGCGCGTTCGTCTTGGGCATTCCCGAGCACAAGTTGCGTGTTGTTGCACCTGATGTGGGTGGTGGATTTGGAACAAAAATCTTCCATTACGCAGAAGAGGCATTTTGCACATTTGCATCGCGTCAAATCAACCGTCCAGTTAAGTGGACCGCGTCACGCTCAGAAGCATTTATTTCGGATGCCCACGGTCGTGATCACGTGACAAAGATTGAATTGGCACTGGATGCCGATAACAACTTCACAGCGGTACGCACCGAAACATTGGCAAACATGGGCGCTTACCTATCCACATTTGCGCCGTCTGTTCCAACATGGTTACACGGTACATTGATGGCGGGTAACTATAAGACGCCGTTGATTTACGTAAATGTGAAAGCGGTATTCACAAACACTGTTCCTGTTGATGCCTATCGTGGCGCGGGTCGTCCCGAAGCAACATATCAGCTTGAACGTGTGATCGACAAAGCAGCGCGTGAATTGGGTGTTGATCCGATTGCATTGCGTCGCCAGAACTTTATCACAGAGTTCCCCTATGCAACACCAGTTGCTGTCGAATATGACACTGGTAACTACGTTGCTACAATGGATAAACTAGAAGAGATCGCAGATATATCTGGTTTCGAAGCACGTCGCAAAGCATCAGAAGCGAATGGCAAACTTCGTGGTCTTGGTGTCAACTGCTACATCGAAGCTTGCGGTATTGCACCATCAAATCTGGTTGGCCAATTGGGCGCGCGTGCGGGTCTATACGACGCCGCAACAGTGCGCGTAAATGCGACAGGTTCAATCAGCGTGATGGTTGGTGCGCACAGCCATGGCCAAGGCCATGAAACTGCATTCCCACAAGTGGTTGCAGAAATGCTTGGCATTGACGAAAGCATGATCGAAATCGTGCATGGTGACAGCTCAAAAATTCCATTTGGCATGGGCACATATGGATCGCGTTCAATCGCGGTTTGTGGTTCTGCAATGGTTCGCGCAACTGAGAAAATCATCAATAAAGCGAAGAAAATCGCCTCTCACCTGCTAGAAGCATCTGAGGCAGACATCGAGCTTAAAGATGGTCACTTCACAGTTGCAGGCACGGATAAATCATGTGCATGGGGCGATGTCACATTGGCGGCATATGTTCCACACAACTATCCGTTGGACAATATTGAACCAGGTCTAGAAGAAACTGCATTCTATGATCCGTCAAACTTCACATACCCATCAGGCGCATATGCGTGTGAGGTCGAAGTTGACCCAGATACTGGTAAGGTCACAGTTGAGCGGTTCTCTGCTGCAGATGACTTTGGCAACATCATTAACCCCATGATTGTTACAGGTCAGGTGCACGGTGGATTGGCGCAGGGTATTGGCCAAGCGTTGATGGAAAACTGTGCGTATGACGAAAATGGTCAACTGCTAAGTGCATCATACATGGATTATGCAATGCCACGTGCATCGGATGTTCCGTTCTATGCGGTTGATCACTCTTGCCAGACGCCATGTACGCACAACCCATTGGGCGTAAAAGGCTGTGGCGAGGCGGGTGCCATCGGTTCACCACCCTCTGTTGTCAATGCGGTTGTAGACGCGTTGCAATCAGCGGGTCATAATGTAACTCATATCGATATGCCTGTATCACCTTCGCGTGTTTGGGCAGCGATGAACAGCTAATCGGAGGCAAAAAAATGTATAACTTTGAGTTCGAAAAACCTTCGACAATTGCAGATGCAGTTTCTGCAATGGCCGCTGAAGAGGCACAAGCGCTAGGCGGGGGTCAAACATTGATCCCTACCCTAAAGCAGCGTTTGGCCAGCCCCTCAAAATTGGTAAGCCTTTCAGGTATTGCCGAAATGAAGGGTGTTTGCGAAGCTGATGGCGGGATTTCTGTCGGTGGTGCAACAACACACGCGACTGTAGCAGCTGAAGCAGGCGCCTATCCTGCACTTGCCGCACTTGCGTCAAACATTGGTGATCCAGCTGTCCGAAACCGCGGAACAATCGGCGGATCATTGGCCAATAATGACCCAGCGGCGTGCTACCCATCTGCAGCCTTGGCATCAGGCGCAACAATCGAAACAAACTCTCGTGCGATTGCGGCAGATGATTATTTCCAGGGTATGTTCACAACCGCGCTAGAAGAGGGAGAGATCATCACAAACGTTCGCTTCCCAATTCCAGAAGCGGCCAGCTATCAAAAATTTGAACAACCAGCGTCACGTTTTGCGATGGTTGGTGTTTTTGTTGCGAAATACGCAGACGGTGTTCGTGTTGCTGTAACTGGCGCGTCAGAGGACGGCGTTTTTCGTTGGACAGAAGCAGAAGAGGCGCTTAGCGGCAACTTCTCTGCGGATGCTATCGAAGGACTGTCTGTCTCGGGCGATGGCATGATCAGTGATCTGCATGGCTCTGGTGATTACCGTGCACACCTTGTTAAGGTGCTAACAAAGCGTGCAGTTGCTGCAGCAAGCTAAGGTTCGAATAAATAAAATAATGCGGCCGCTGAATGATCAGCGGCCGTTTTAGTTTACACAGAAAACGATTTTCTGATCGCATCCATGTTTTGTCCGTACACCTCAGGTTTATCGACGGACCCGCCTTTGAATACAGCTGATCCAGCGACCAAAACATCTGCGCCTGCCTCGACCAATTTCGGTGCTGTATTTGGATCTACACCGCCGTCGATTTCAATATGAACAGGACGATCACCGATCATGCTGCGCAGCGCGCGCACTTTATCCGCCATATCGATAAATTTTTGACCACCAAATCCGGGGTTAACGGTCATCACACAAATCAGATCGACCATGTCTAGCAGATGTTGAACAGATTCCGCAGGTGTTCCAGGGTTTAATGCAACACCTGCCTTCATCCCTGCCGCTTTGATTGCCTGAACCGTACGATGGATGTGCGGCCCTGCCTCGATATGGGCGGTCAGGACATCAGCACCCGCATCAGCATAGGCATCGATATATGGGTCTACTGGGGAAATCATCAGGTGAACGTCCATCACTGTTTTCACATGTGGACGGAACGCCTTTACCGCAGGTGGACCGAAGGTAAGGTTAGGAACAAAATGCCCATCCATGACATCCACATGAACCCAATCTGCGCCGTGATCTTCGATTGCACGGATTTCAGCACCGAAATTTGCAAAATCTGCTGACAAAATTGATGGGGCAATTTTAACTGAACGATCAAATGCCATGAAGCACTCCAACTGGTGATTTTCTGCGTGCATAATAGGCTTATCCCTCGATGTCGAGTGCGTGCGTATTGTCGAAAGCGAAACTTGGATTGTCCTTCGCACATTTTCAAATTATAGCATCCCCAACATTTATTGGGAGAATCCGACATGTCGAACGAACAATTGGAAGCAGCAATTGAATCCGCATGGGAAAATCGCGACGCGATTACACCTGCCACGCAGGGTGAAACACGTGAAGCCATCGAAGCTACGCTAAATGCGTTGGATAGCGGTTCATTGCGTGTTGCACAAAAGTTGGATGACGGTTCATGGCACGTGAATCAATGGGCCAAAAAGGCGGTTTTATTGGGTTTCCGTATCAAAGATATGGAAATTCAATCTGGAGGCCCACAAGGCAGTGGCTGGTGGGACAAGGTTGATAGCAAATTTGTGGGTTGGGATGAAAACCAATGGAAGGCCGCAGGGTTCCGCGCGGTTCCAAATTGCGTTGTTCGTAAATCTGCATTTATCGCACCTGGCGTTGTTTTGATGCCATCTTTTGTGAACCTTGGCGCATATGTTGACGAAGGAACCATGGTTGATACATGGGCAACTGTTGGATCATGCGCACAGATTGGTAAGAATGTGCACCTATCTGGCGGTGTGGGCATCGGTGGTGTTCTTGAGCCTATGCAAGCTGGGCCAACAATTATCGAAGACAACTGTTTTATCGGTGCGCGTTCAGAGGTTGTTGAAGGCTGCATCGTTCGCGAAGGTTCCGTGTTGGGAATGGGCGTTTACATCGGCAAATCAACCAAGATCGTTGATCGTGAGACGGGTGAAGTGATGTATGGTGAGGTTCCACCGTATTCAGTTGTGGTATCGGGTTCGATGCCATCGAAAAACGGAATTAACCTATACTGCGCCGTGATTGTAAAACGCGTAGACGAGCAAACACGCAGTAAAACGGGCATCAACGAACTGTTACGCGACTGATATTTCGTTTGCGGGTTGGTTCAGTAAAATCTGCAAAAACGTATTATCAATGTTAGAAATCAAAAGGCGCCCAGTGATGGGCGCCTATTATTTTAGTCGACTACGCGTACCGCACCTTGGGCCGCGGAGGTTGTCAGCGCTGCATAGGCCTTGAGCGCAGTGGTCACTTTGCGTTTACGTGGCTTTGAAGGTTTCCAGCCGTGCGCCTCTTTCGCGGCGCGGCGCTCTGCCATAACTTCGTCTGAAATGACTAGGTTGATCGAGCGGTTTGGAATATCGATTTCGATAGTGTCACCATGTTCCACCAATGCAATCGCGCCACCTTCGGCCGCTTCGGGCGAGACGTGACCAATCGACAAACCAGATGTGCCGCCAGAGAAACGTCCATCTGTTACCAATGCACACGCCGCACCCAGTCCTTTCGATTTCAGATAACTGGTTGGATACAGCATTTCCTGCATTCCGGGGCCGCCACGTGGACCTTCGTAAAGGATCACAACGACATCGCCTTCTTTGACCTTACCTGTCAGAATATCGTTCACGGCATCATCTTGGCTTTCTACAACATATGCAGGGCCGGAAAACTTCAGGATGCTTTCGTCAACACCTGCAGTTTTTACGATGCAACCGTCTTCTGCAATGTTGCCGAACAAAACAGCAAGTCCACCATCCTGAGAAAAGGCGTTTTCTTTGTCGCGGATCACGCCACCCGTGCGGTCCATGTCAAGTGTGGTGTATTTGTTGGATTGCGAAAACGCTTGCGTCGTGCGAACGCCACCTGGTGCAGCACGATAAAAATCATGAACATCGGGGTTGTTTGTACGCATGACATCCCAGTTGTCTAATGCATCGCCCATTGTTGGTGAGTGCACAGTTTTGGTGTCGCGATGGATCAATCCCGCACGATCCAATTCGCCCAAGATTGCCATGATGCCACCCGCGCGATGGACATCCTCCATGTGAACATCACTTTTGGCTGGTGCGACTTTACTTAGGCATGGAACTTTGCGTGACAATCTATCGATATCTTCCATGGTAAAGCCTACCTCACCTTCGTAAGAGGCCGCCAAAAGGTGCAGAACTGTGTTCGTTGATCCGCCCATCGCAATATCCAGCGCCATCGCATTTTCGAAGGCCTCGAATGTGGCAATGTTGCGGGGCAGTGTACTGGCGTCATTTTGTTCATAACAGCGACGTGCAAGATCAACGATGCGTTGACCTGCCTCAAGGAACAGCGCCTTACGATTAGAATGCGTTGCAAGCGTTGAACCGTTTCCTGGAAGGGATAATCCCAAAGCTTCGGTCAAACAGTTCATTGAGTTCGCTGTGAACATACCAGAGCATGATCCACAAGTTGGGCACGCGGCCTCCTCAATCTGTTGGACCTGTTCATCTGTGTACTTGTCATCTGCGGCAGCAACCATTGCGTCGACAAGATCGAGCGCGATTTCCTTGCCATCAATTACCGCTTTGCCGGCTTCCATTGGACCGCCAGAAACAAAAATTGTTGGGATGTTTAGGCGCATTGAGGCCATCAACATACCTGGAGTGATTTTGTCACAGTTTGAAATACAAACCATTGCGTCGGCACAGTGGGCATTCACCATGTATTCGACTGAATCCGCGATGATTTCACGGGATGGTAGGGAATAAAGCATGCCATCATGGCCCATCGCAATTCCATCATCCACAGCGATGGTATTGAATTCCTTGGCAACGCCGCCTGCAGCCTCAACCTCGCGGGCAACCATTTGTCCCAGGTCTTTCAGGTGCACGTGGCCCGGAACAAATTGCGTAAATGAATTGACGATCGCGATGATTGGTTTGCCAAAATCGCTATCTTTCATACCAGTGGCGCGCCACAATCCGCGAGCGCCTGCCATGTTACGACCATGGGTAGAAGTTCTTGAACGATACATTGTTTGATCTCCTTCGTTGAAACCAGAAACAAAAATCTATGCTTGAACGCAAGCCCAATAGGAAAAAAATGCGCATGAAATTGATATTTTGAAGGTTTGCATTCCCTAATTGGCATGGTTACATCGGAGTGAAACCCAATAAGGCTGCCATAATGTCAGAAAAACGCGAAAAAAAGCCAAAGAAACATCAGGTTTACACTTTGCTTGTTCAGGTGGGCCGTTCACAGAATGATGGCTTCCCCAAAAAGGCGACGGGTGCCGCGTTGATTTGTTATTCAAGCGGCGTGGACGAGGCAGAGGCCGTGCGTGAGGCGGTTGCAATTTTGAAGCAGGCCGATTTAGCACCATTGGATGTCACTGGGTATGGAACTTTAGACGAACGCTTGTCAGAGGGGCATGAAATTGACGATGCCGAGATCGAGCTTATGAACCGAGCCCTAGAGGAAAATTCAGTAATTGTTGCGCAGATGACACCTTTTTTTGGAGACGAAGCACAATCGGGGACAGAGCATTGAGTAAGGTCATTTTCCTTGACCTTGACGGCACGCTGACGGACGCGGGCCCTGGCATCAAAAACTGTTTTAATTATGCCTTGGAACGAATGGGGCTGCCAGAAATCAGGACGAATAACGATTGGATTGTTGGTCCGCCTTTGTGGGACAGCTTTGCCAAAGTCGGCGTTGCAGACGACCAACTTGATCACGCTGTTGACCTATACCGTGAAAGGTATCGTGATATCGGGTACCTTGAAAACGCATTGTACGATGGTGTACTTGATCAATTAAGTCGACTGAAAGATCGTTCATTCGCTTTGTGCTTAGCCACATCCAAGGCAGCAGAATACGCTGTTAAAATAACCGCGCATTTTGGCGTTGATCGATATTTGGACCATCAATTTGGATCCGAGCTTGATGGAACTAGATCTGCCAAGACTGATTTACTGAAGCATGGTTTGAATGTAACCAGTAGCAGCGCACAAGATGCCGTAATGGTTGGGGATCGTAGTTTTGATATAGTGGGTGCACATGCAAACGAGATGGCGGCATTTGGTGTGTTGTATGGGTACGGCAATCAAGATGAACTGGAAGGCGCTGGTGCAGATGGATTAATTCAGGACCCATCTGAGCTTGCACACTCGTTAATCACGTTTTTTGAATAGAGACTGAAATGAAGAATATTGACGCATTCGAGTTAACTGCGAACCTGATCAAATGCCCATCTGTGACCCCAGACGAAGGTGGGGCGATCACGTTATTGGACGAATTGTTGTCGCAAAACGGGTTCGAATGTACGCGCATCGAACGAGGTGGTGTCAGTAATCTTTTTGCGCGTTGGGGCGGTGGCAATAACGGGCGCACCTTTGGGTTTAATGGTCACACGGATGTTGTTCCGGTTGGCGATATCGCTGCATGGAGTGTTGATCCATTTGGTGCCGAGGTAAAGGATGGATTTCTTTATGGGCGTGGTGCTACGGATATGAAATCTGGTGTCGCGGCTTTTGTTGCAGCGGCAATTGATTTTACGTCCAATACCCCGCCTGACGGTTCGGTTGTCATTACCATAACGGGTGACGAAGAAGGCGATGCCATTGACGGTACGACAGCCATTCTTGATTGGATGAATAACAACGGTCAGTCGATGGACCATTGTTTGGTAGGTGAGCCGACAAGCCCAAATCACATGGGTGAGATGATGAAAATCGGCCGCCGTGGATCATTGACCGCGTTCATAACAGCGCAAGGTGTTCAGGGACATTCCGCCTATCCCCATCGCGCCAATAATCCCGTTTCGGCAATGGTGCAATTGATGACTGCGCTTGAAGAGACCGCTTTGGATGACGGAACCGAGCATTTTGATCAATCCACGCTTGCAATCACGACGATCGACGTAGGCAACACAGCAACAAATGTTATCCCAGAAAAATGTCGGGCGACCGTGAACATTCGATTTAACGATGCTCATTCGGGACAGTCACTTATTGATTGGCTGCAACATCATTTGGATTCAGTTTCTGAAAAAACAAAAACCCGCTTTCAGATGAATGTGAAGATTTCGGGTGAAAGTTTTATTACGCCGCCTGGTGAACTATCCGATCTTATTTCCCAAGCGGTGCAAGAAGAGTTGGGTGTGACACCAGAATTGTCCACAACTGGTGGTACATCTGATGCCCGGTTTGTCAAAAATTTATGCCCTGTCACCGAATTTGGACTGGTCGGAAAAACAATGCATGCTGTTGATGAACGGGTCGAAATTGCCCAAATTCATCAATTAAAAAGCATATATGGGCGTATTCTAAAGAACTATTTTGCCTGATCGACGCCCGATATTGATCGTCATGGTCAAGGCCCCAGTGGCAGGCCGCGTCAAAACGCGACTTGGCCGTGATATCGGAATGACCAATGCGGCCTGGTGGTATCGTCATCAAACTGCACGATTATTGCGTCAATTATGCGACCCAAGGTGGCTTATTGTTTTGGCGGTTGCAAAAACACCTAATCAACCTGATCCACCGATCTGGCCCAAAGAATTAAAGAGAGTGGATCAGGGAACTGGGGACATTGGTCAACGAATGAAACGGCTTCTTGCCCGTTTTCAAAAGACACCCGCTATTATCATTGGTTCGGATATTCCATGGATCAAAAAACGTCATATTGCCGAGGCGTATAAACGTCTGTCCAAAAACCAATTTGTGTTTGGGCCATCAACCGATGGAGGTTTTTGGTTGGTCGGTGCGCCGCGGTGTACGTCGCTCCCAAACTCAATATTCACAAATTGTCGATGGTCGACTGAATTCGCTTTGATGGATGCAAAGCGGAGCCTATCTGATAGAAACAGTGAAGATGTTGCAACCCTGTCCGATGTTGATGATGTAAACGATTTGCTTGAATTCGGATTTGCGATGACGACAAAAAATATTCGTGTTAGTGAGCCACATGAATAAGTTACCATCAAAGAAAGATATCCTAGATTGGATTTCGGATAACCCAACGCTGACTGCGAAACGTGATATTGCAAAGGCGTTTGGAATTAAGGGCCCAGATCGAATTGAGCTAAAGAAAATTTTGCGTGAACTTGAAGCCGATGGCCACCTAAGTAAGCGAAAAAATTCTTTCCGCGACCCCAACCAATTACCGCCTGTCAGTATCGTTGAAGTGATGGCTCCGACATCTGACGGCGATTTGTTTGCGCGGCCGCTTGAATGGGATGGCGACGATGTAGAGCCGATTATTTTATTTATGACACGTAAATCGGACCCAGCGCTGGGTCGTGGTGATCGAATATTGGCGAAGCTAACGAAGGTATCTAACGAACAATATCAATATGAGGGTCGTTTGATCCGCAAAATAGGGATCAGCCCCACACGTGTCCTCGGTGTGTTCAGGCAAACGTCTGAAGGTGGTCGCATTGTTCCAATTGATAAAACGGGCAAAGAATGGACTGTCCCCGAACAAGGGCGGCGCGGGGCGAAAGACGGAGAGTTGGTCTTAGCCGAACAGATTGGTCCGAAAGCGCGTATGGGATTACCCAAGGCGAGTGTCGTAGAGAGATTGGGCAACCCTTCAGCACCAAAAGCAGTATCACTGATCGCGATCCATCAACATGGCATTCCAGATCATTTCCCGGATGATGTCGTTGCCGAAGCGGACAATCAAAAGCCAGCTCCACTGGGCAATCGGACTGATTTTCGCGATGTACCATTTGTCACTATTGATCCTGCTGATGCGCGAGACCATGATGATGCATGTTTTGCTGAACTTGATCCTGATCCAAAAAACAAAGACGGATATCTAATCTGGGTCGCGATTGCGGATGTTGCCCACTATGTCACGCCCTCGTCAAAATTGGATCAAGAGGCGCGGTTGCGGGGGAATTCAACATATTTTCCAGATCGCGTCGTTCCAATGCTTCCAGACCGTCTATCTGGTGATTTATGCTCGTTGCACGAAGGCGTTCCGCGCGCATCAATCGTTGTGCGCATGCAGATCGATAAAGATGGTCAAAAACTGGGACATAGGTTTTTTCGGGGACTGATAAAATCGCATGCATCGCTAACTTATGAAGAGGCGCAAAGCGCAGTTGACGGTGCACCGAATGATAAATGTTTACCCTTATTAGAGACTGTTATTCGCCCATTATACGATGCATATCACACATTGGTGAAGGCGCGCGAACTTCGTGCACCCCTAGATCTTGAACTGCCCGAACGTCGTGTTGAATTGAGCGACGAGGGCAAAGTGATATCCGTCAATTTCAAAGATAGGCTTGATGCGCATAAGTTGATCGAAGAGTTTATGATTTTGGCTAATGTGTCTGCGGCAGAGGTTTTGATCGAGAAAAAGTCGCCTTTATTATTTCGTGTTCATGAAGAGCCATCAGATGATAAACTGGAGTCATTACGCGAAACCGCAAAATCGGCCGGATTGGTTCTTGCCAAAGGACAGGTTCTTCGCACGAAACACCTTAACATGTTATTGCGGCAAGCGCGCGACACAGAGCATTCAGAACTGATCAACATGTCAACGCTGCGATCGATGACACAAGCCTATTATAGTCCCGAAAATTTTGGACATTTTGGTTTGTCTCTTCGTTCGTATGCACATTTTACCTCACCCATTCGACGCTACGCAGATTTGATTGTGCATCGTGGTCTAATTTCTTCGCATGGATGGGGTGACGATGGCCTGACGGCATTTGATATCGAAAACCTGGCTGAAACGGCAAATAAGATTTCGGAAACGGAACGTCGATCAATGTTGGCAGAGCGGGACACAACGGATCGCTATTTGGCGGCCTATTTGTCCGAAAAAATGGGATCCGAGTTTCAAGGTAAAATAAGCGGAATTGCCAAATTTGGGATATTTGTTCGATTGGATGAAACAGGGGCTGACGGCATCATCCCCATTCGTTCGTTAGGGCGTGAATATTTCGATTACGATCAAACAACCAACACTTTGATGGGCAGCGAAACAGGCATCACATTTTCATTAGGATTGCGTGTTATGGTGCGTTTGACCGAAGCAGAGCCAACTGCGGGCGGCGTCGCATTCGAACTCATATCAATTAACGATGAGATATATAAGCGCACAGGCGGACGGCGGGGTCGCGGCGACCGACCCAAACGCATGCTGGTCAAATCCAAACGAAAAGCTGCAAAATCGAAATTGAAAGCGCGTCGTAGACGGACGGGTTCATGAGTTTTGATCAATGGATTGATGCGCATTTTCCAAAACTGATGGGGCATGTTCAGTTACTTCCTGAAGTATTGGAAAAAGATAAACAGCAGGCCGAATTCACACTGCCGCCATGGGATTATATTGATCGGCTTGCGACACCAGAGCGGATGATCCTTGGGCAAAAATATTTGGTTGAATTTGATACAGAATTAAACCGCATATTTGATAGTTACGGCGTTTCACCTTCGCTGTTATTGGCGATCTGGGGCATCGAAACAAATTTTGGTAAGACCCCAGGCACCTTTCCAATTGGTTCGGCACTGGCAACACTGGCTTTTGCAGGCCGCGCGCGACGCCGAACATATTTCACAGCACAGTTACGGTACTATTGCTCGGAAATTCGTCCATTGCAGGGTGAGGGGCGGTCTATCTACGGCAGCTGGGCTGGTGCGTCTGGGCATATGCAGTTTATGCCAGAAACATACGCCAAATTTGGGGTTTCATATCGCTCTACCGGGCCCGCGAATATTTGGGCTTCGATCCCCGATGCATTGATGTCGGCTGCGAATTATTTGGCCGCAGAAGGGCTTCACGAAGATGACTATCTTATCAAAAAGACTGATATAGAGACTGAGGTCGATTATTCTTGGGATGGTACTAATTACGCTGCTGAGGCCATAGTCTGGGATGAGCGCGGTCTGAAGATTGAGGGTGCGAAAGACGGGGAAAAATATTTTTGTGTATCGCCCGTAGGTCGACATGGACCGCGGATTTTGTTGGGTGGACAGGCGTTGGCCCTTTACAAATATAATCGCTCAATTAACTATGTGTTGGCGGTTTCAAAACTTGCGACCATGATTGATGGTGGACATATCGATTGGTCCTGGGATCGTACAGCCAGACCGTTGGGTAGATCAGAGCTCACAGAATTACAGTCAGTTTTGACTGACCTGGGTTACAACGCAGGTGCATCAGACGGAATTATCGGGCCAGATACAGTTCGCGCAGTGATGCAAGCACAAAATGGGCTGGGAATTGAGCCGGATGGTTATCCAGATTTGGAACTGCTTGCGCGCCTAAAGACCCTAAAAGATTAACCTTCGCCCCAGGGGATCCAAACCGTTTTCTTTTCTACTGCGTGATCCAAGAATTCGCGGATCTCCGTCGCTACGTTCACTTGAGTCCAAGTGCGTTTTAAGTTTGTTGCTGAATGTTCTTCGATCATTGATGAAATTGCTTCGGTTTCTTCACACCAAACGGCATCGATACCCATGTGCATCGCAGTGTGTTTTGCAACATCGCTGTGGTCTGCAAACAATATATTCACCGCTCCTGCTGGAATATCAGATGTTTCAATCACTTGGATCAGCTCTCCCGCAATGACTGGATTGATCTCTGATGGGAATATTATCACACGGTTTCCAACCGCGATGGTTGCGGCGATCATACGCACCAAACCCAGCAAAGCATGTTCTGCGGGCGCAAATGCGGCAATCGTCCCGATAGGTTCGTTCAGAGACAAAGCAAGGCCGCGCATCGGGACATTACGCACGTCACCATCAAATTTGTCAGACCATGCTGCACATTCAAAAATGGTTTCTAGTGTCGCTTGCACCTCGTCCACGCCTGACATGCCGCGTGGTTGGAAGGTGTCGATTAGTGCGGCGATTTCATCTGCGCGCACTGAAAGATTTTCGGCAAAGTAATAAAGTATTTGCGATCGTAAATGACCAGTTGAAGATGACCAACCAATGGCTTTATTCGCCGCTTCAACAGCATTTCTAAGATCTTTTCTGTTCGAGATTGGGATATCGTATGTTGCGGCATTGGACGAATCAGATATCTGTTTTGTATATCCACCATCTGGCCGTAATTGTTTTCCACCAACATAATTTTTATAGGTCCGATTAATGGAAGCGGCGCGATTTGGAGTTGTTTTTTTGGTTGAATAATCAGCGGGTTCCTTAGGTACATTGACTGGGCGCGTGTAGGCCATTAGTCCTTCCCATCCACCTTCGCGTCCAAACCCGCTTTCTTTGGTCCCGCCGAACCCAGCGGCGGCATCAAAGAAGTTTGTTCCATTTACCCAAACAACGCCCGCTTTCAGTTTTGGCGCCATTCCAAGGGCAAGGTTTATATTTTCACTCCAAACCGATGCGGCTAGGCCATATCGAGTGTTATTTGCCAACGCGACAGCCTCAGATGGTGTTCTGAATGTGGTGGATACTAGGACGGGGCCAAATATTTCTTCTTGCATCAAAGTATCGCTTGTTTCCACGTTTCGAATTAAGGTTGGAGGGTGATAATACCCATCATCGGGCATCGTCGTCTCTGCGGTCGTGATTTTTGAGGGGGCGCAGGACGACAGCATGGACTTGATGCGATCTAATTGTGCCTGACTGTTTATCGCACCCATATCAATTGATTTGTCTAATGGATCGCCAATCCGCAGCTTTTTCATTCTGTTTACAAGTTTGGAATAAAATTTATCCGCGACACCTGCCTGCACCAGTAATCGTGATCCCGCACAGCAGACTTGCCCCAGATTAAACCAAATTGCATCAACAACCCCTTCCACTGCGCTGTCTAAATCCGCGTCATCAAAAACGATGAAGGGTGATTTTCCACCAAGTTCAAGGGTTAGCGATTTCCCTGAACCCGCTGTCGCCTGTCGGATTTTTCGGCCCACATCGGTTGATCCAGTGAATGCGATTTTTTGTACGTCTTTGTGACGCACGATCATGTCGCCAACATCTCCATCCCCTGTTACGATATTTACAACGCCCTTTGGTACACCGGATTGCGCGCAGATTTCTGCGAATAACAAGGCAGTAAGTGATGTTGTTTCCGCAGGTTTCAAAACCACTGTATTACCCACGGCAAGCGCGGGTGCGATTTTCCACGCTAACATAAGCATAGGAAAGTTCCATGGAATAATTTGTCCGCAGATGCCGATAGGTTTGCGATTTGGCAGCTCTTTGGACATCAGCTGCGCCATCCCAGCGTGATAATAAAAATGTCGGTGGACAAGCGGGATATCAATATCACGCGACTCCCGAATAGGTTTACCGTTATCTAGTGTCTCCAAAACACTGAAAAGGCGTGCATGTTTTTGGATGTTCCGTGCGAGCGCATAGAGCACTTTTGCGCGTTCAAACCCTGAACGTGTTCTCCACTCCTTAAATGCACGGTTCGCAGCGGCAACGGCGCTATTTACATCTGCCGATGAAGCTTGGCTCACATGTGCCAAAGACTTTCCAGTGGCCGGATTTATTGTTTCGAAGTGATCTGTTCCAGAAACGAATTCACCGTCGATAAAGTGACCGAAAATCCGATTATTTTTATCCAGCCACGCGTTTGCTTCTTCGGCGCTTTCAGGGGCGGTTCCGTAGTCCATATTTTGGTAGATTTCCTTGATATCCATTTGATCACCCCATTGCATGTCTAAATGATGCTGAATATGCGCCAGTGGCAAAGTGTTCGAGTTGACGTTCTATATCCCCCAGCAATGATGATGCGCCAAAACGGAACAGTTCGGGGCGGGTCCATTCGACATCCAACTCTTCTTTCATCATCGAGAGGTAGACCAAGGCGTCTTTTGCTTTTGAGATTCCACCTGCAGGTTTGTAGCCAACCTTGTAACCAGTTTGTTCATAAAATTCACGGATTGCACGCACCATGACTAAAGAAACGGGCAGGGTCGCGTTAACGCTTTCTTTTCCTGTCGAAGTCTTTATAAAATCAGCACCCGCCATCATGCAGATTAAGGATGCCCGCGCGACATTACGCAATGTCCCAAGCTCACCTGTCGCTAAAATTGCTTTGACGTGTGCTTCGCCGCAGGCTTCTCGGAACAACTTCATTTCGTTGTAAAGAGCTTGCCAATCTTGGTTAAGGACATGTCGGCGACTTATCACAATATCGATTTCTGTTGCCCCCGCCGCAACGCTTTCTTCAATTTCTGCAATGCGCAGCTTTAGCGATGAGAGGCCCGCTGGAAATCCAGTTGATACCGCCGCGACAGGGATTTGGCTTTCTGATAAGGCAGCAACAGCAGCAGGAACCATTTCATGATATACGCAGACCGCACCAGTAGTAAGCGGATCTATACCCAGGGATTTCGCCAGATCGGCTTGCAATGGATGTCGCGCTTTGGCACATAATCTTCGCACGCGGTCCTCGGTATCGTCACCGGATAATGTCGTCAAATCGATGCAGGAAATGGCGCGCGCCAGCCAAGCGGCCTGGAATTCTTTTTTAACGCTTCTGCGCGTTCCAAGGGTCGCTGCGCGTCGTTCTATCGCGGATTGGTTTGCTTGGGCCGCCATAACCCAATCTAAATCCAGTTCGTGACAGATATTTCTGTTGGTGGTGTTCGAAATATTCATCTCAGTGTCCGTTCGCCAATATTCGAAATGGATTGCAGATAACGGATATAAACACAAATCTAAAATACGAGATTGAGAGTCATTCGCAATTAGGTTGACTTTATGCGAATGACTCGCATATTCAAATACGCAAGGTAAGGAGTCATTCTTTGAACATCAATCGCCGTCGTTTTATGGGTTTATCTACCGCTGCTATTGCTGCGCCGCATATCGCATTGGCGGGTCAGTCATTGAATATTGTCTGTACGGTCGGAATGCTTGCAGACACGGCCAAGCAAATTGCCCCTTCAAACGTCACAATTCGTGCACTAATGGGGCCTGGAACAGATCCCCATGCGTTCCGACAGACACGTGGCGATGTTGTCGCGTTAACAAAGTCGGATTTGATTATACGTCACGGATTGTATCTTGAGGCGCAGATGGAGGATTTGTTTGCCAAATTAGGCAAACGGAAAACAATTTTGTCGGCTGGCGAAGCTGTCCCCGATCAGCATCTGTTGCCATATGATGATGCATCGGCGCAGTATGATCCGCATGTTTGGATGGACCCAGCGCTGTGGACCCATGTAGCAGACGCAATTGCAGCAGAATTATCGTCTAAATTACTGAAAAACTCTGCTGAGATCGCCGAAAACCATGCACGTTTCGTAGCCAATTTGATACGATTAAAAGATTATGGCCATGACATATTGGCCAGCGTTCCTAAACAAGAGCGTGTGCTGTTGACGGCACATGATGCATTTCGCTATTTTGGATCGGCGTATGATTTTGACGTTATGGGGGTCAAGGGTATTTCCACGACGAGTGAGGCGGGACTTTATCGGATCGAGGAATTGGTAGATCTGATCATAGAACGTCAGATAAAGGCAGTGTTTGTTGAATCCTCACAATCAGACCGTAATATCCGTGCTCTGATCGAAGGAACCGCTGCCCGCGATCATGATTTGAAACTTGGTGGGCAATTATTTTCTGATGCGATGGGACCGGCCGGAACCTATGAAGGAACATACGTTGGGATGATGGATCACAATCTAACCACCATCGCGCGCGCACTTGGCGTCGATGCCCCGACGCGGGGCATGAATGATAAATTGAACGTGTAACATGTCTGCTGATGCAATTTCCGCAACCGAATTGAGCGTTGATTACGATGGAGTAACAGCGATCCAAGATGTCGATTTTACCGTCCGCGCTGAAAAACTGACTGCAATTGTTGGCCCGAATGGGGCGGGGAAATCGACACTAATTAAGGCTCTTTTGGGGTTAATCCCGAACCGTAACGGAACAATTTCATGTTTTGGGACGTCACCAAAACAGTACAGAAAAAACATTTCATATGTCCCACAGCGTGCGCAAATCGACTGGGAATTTCCAGCCAATGTATTCGACGTTGTTGCAATGGGTTTATACGGTGAATTGGGCCTTCTGCGCCGCTTTTCATCCGCACACAAAGATAGGGTGCAAAGTGCATTAACGGATGTGGATATGGCTGATTTCGCAGCGCGTCAGATTTCACAACTGTCAGGTGGCCAACAACAACGCGTATTTCTGGCGCGTTCTATTGTACAAGATGCTGAGCTTATTCTGCTGGATGAACCGTTTGGCGGGATCGACTCAAAATCTGAAGCTGTGATTGTCGATATTCTGCGTCGTCAGAAGCAGCATGGAAAATCAATAGTTGCTGTTCATCACGATTTGTCGACTGTCAAAGACTACTTTGACGATGTAATTTTGCTAAACAAAACAGTTACCGCCTTTGGTCCCATCAATGATGTCTTCACCAAGTCAAACATCGAAAAGACCTATGGTGTATCCAATCTGGATTTTTTGACAGGCCGTTCATGACGGAACTGATTGGTTATAATACCGCGCTCGCACTTGTTGGCGCTTTGTTATTTGGCTTTTCAAGCGGCCATGTGGGTGCGTTCGTTTATCTGCGCAAAGCAAGTTTGCTAAGCGATTCACTTGCCCACGCAACGCTTCCAGGATTGGTCATTGGTTTTCTTGTTTCAACTTTTTTGGGAATGGAAGAGAAGAATTCTTTGGTGTTGCTCTTGGGCGCTGGGGTATCGGCACTCTTTGGCGTGGTCGTCATTCAATGGATTACGGCGCGTACGAAATTGGGATTTGACACTGCAATTGCAGCTGTACTTTCGGTCTTTTTTGGCTTTGGGATTGTGTTACTGACGGGTGTTCAATCCGTGTCAGTTGGTCAACAAGCGGGGCTTGAGGATTACATTTTGGGTTCGGTATCAGGGATGCTGTTACAAGATGTGGTTGTGATCGGTTTGGTTTCAATCATGTGCAGCGCGGCTGTGGTGGTATACCGCCGCCTATTAACTGCATTTATTTTTGATCCTGTCTTAAGTGAAATGGCAGGATACGCTCAACACAGAATGTCATTTCTACTCAGCCTACTGACATTGGTAATAACCATAATCGGATTGAAGATTGTTGGTTTAATTCTGGTCGTCGCAATGTTGACGATTCCTGCAGCAACGGCACGCCTTTGGACAACTGGCGTGTGGTCGATGTCGTTACTATCGGCCTTATTTGGTTCGGTCGCTGCTGGCATCGGCGTGATCATTTCCGCGCTGCTTCCAAGTTTGCCGTCTGGAGCAGTCATTGTAGTACTCATGTTTATTGCACTGGGCCTATCTATTGTTGTCACGCACCTTAGGGGTTCAAATGTTTGATGACTTTTTTCTAATCAGCTTTGTACCGATTTTAACGGGTCTTTTTTCGGCTCTGTCATGTACATTGGTTGGAAATATTTTGGTTCTACGAAAACAGGCGATGTTGTCCGACACGATTAGTCACGTAGTGCTACCAGGCATTGTTATTAGCTTCCTAATTTTTGGAAACCTTGGCTCCCATTTCATGTTGGTGGGCGCAGCGATCGCTGGCCTAACAGCTGTTGGCACAATTGCGGTACTACGAACATATACGTCAATGGATAATTCTGCTGCGATGGCCACCACATTATCGGTTTTCTTTGCTGCAGGCGTCCTGATGATTGAACTAACCGCAGGCGGAAACGTTCATTTAGATGTCGAACATGCGCTTTACGGGAATTTGGAAAGTTTGATCTGGATTGATGGGGAAAGTTTGATGTCCGTCTTCGATTCAGTCTCACGCCAAACGATACCTGTTGAACTGACCCGTGCCATAATTGGTTTTGTTCTTATCGCGTCAGTAATGTTTGTATATTGGAGATTTCTTATCGTTTCGACGTTTGATCACACATTCGCCGAAATTTCAGGCGTGCCCGTTGGGGTTGTATCCGCTGGTGTAGCATTGGCAGCAACAAATGCAGCAGTTATTTCATTTGATGCTGTGGGTTCAATCATCGTTATTGCAATGTTTGTTTGCCCGCCTGCCGCCGCGCGTGTTCTAACCCACAGCCTTCGAGATCAAGTTTGGCTGAGCCTGTTATTTTCCTCATTATCCGCTGTCCTGGGATACGCGGTTGCTGGATATGTCCCAATCTTATTAGGATTTGAAACTTCAATCAGTGCTGCGGGAACAATCGCCACCCTAAGCGGTGTGATTTTGGCAGTCGCCATATTTTACGGCAAACGCCAACGATCTTATGATTTTTTGGACGGACACCAAACATAACCGTCATGACATTGAATAAACGCTTCTCTCAACCCATGAGGTTTCTTAAGCGCGGGTTCTAATCCGTGATATTGGTGTTCTTCTGCGTTTTTAACAGCCGTATCGGGATCACAATCACACAGTCGAATTTCAATTCCTAATCCGTGTGGAGGGTTGTCGGGCATCAGATTGATCATTGGATGCGAATGGTATGTATGATCCGCATGTAATTGCAACACATGATTTCCGTGAGATACGGTTGCAAAGTCATCGCTTACCTGATGACATTTCAGCGCGAAAACACTTTCCAAAAATATACGGTTCTGCGTACATCTTTCACCAATATATTTACTCCAACGCCACTAAGCGATCTGCCAAATTCGTCTGCTGAAATAGTGTCATAACTCATTTGGGCCTCTAATTATTGTGCTATAATTTACATATGCGCTGTTATCAGCCAGCATGATGCAGATAGGTCTGTCGATCAAAAAATTGTACTGCAACAATTGGGAAATTACATGCACGAAACGCCAAATAGAATTTTGACACCAGAACCCATTGAAACAAAACAATTTCACAACGCGAATGACGCGTGGGAACATGTTAATAAGATATATACGTCTTCCATCTCTTTTCTGCGCTCAAAATTTCAGGCAGTTTTATCTCATCAATCGGGGCATCAACGTTATCGGGCATTTTATCCAGAAATCCGGATTACAACGACAACGTATGATCAAATTGATAGCCGTCTAAGCTTCGGTCACGTTCCAGGTCCCGGTCGGTATTCCATCACCGTGACACGCCCTGATTTATTCAAGAACTATTTGACGCAGCAAATGGCCTTGTTAATCGAGAATCACAAGGTCGCCATCGAAATTGCAGTTTCTGAAACGGCAATACCTATTCATTTTGCGATGATAGGAGCAACCAGTCTTGATATTCCATTAGAAAGTGCGGGAAACCTTAGTTTACGGGATATTTTTGATGTTCCCGATTTGGGTACGACCAATGATGATATTGTAAATGGGTTAAACACAGGGGAAACAGAGGAAGAGGCGCTGGGGCTATTCACAGCGCAACGGGTTGATTATTCTCTCGCACGATTGGCACACTACACTGCAACTGATCCTGAACATTTTCAGAACTTTGTGTTGTTCACTAACTATCAATTTTATGTGTCGGAATTTGAAAACTATGCGCGCAAAATGCTTGCCGATCCGTCGTCTGAATACACAAGTTTTGTTAGTACTGGGAATGTTGAAATTAGTGATCCAGATGCCGAGATAACTTATCCAACTAAGCTACCGCAGATGCCCAGCTATCATCTGAAGCGTCCCGATGGGAACGGTATCACGTTGGTCAACATTGGTGTTGGCCCATCAAATGCGAAAACGGCCACGGATCATATCTCCGTTTTGCGACCACACGCTTGGCTAATGGTGGGCCACTGTGCGGGTCTGCGCAATAGTCAGAGTTTGGGTGACTTTGTACTGGCGCATGCCTATCTACGCGAAGATCGCGTGTTGGACGATGATCTGCCCGCGTGGGTCCCCGTTCCGGCCTTGGCAGAAGTACAAATCGCCTTGGAAAAAGCCGTTGCTGACATTACCAAGGTTTCAGGTTTTGAGCTTAAGCAAATAATGCGGACCGGAACCGTGGCGACTGTTGACAACAGAAACTGGGAATTACGCGACAACAGCGGCCCTGTTCATCGTCTAAGTCAATCGCGCGCCGTTGCGCTGGATATGGAAAGCGCAACAATTGCTGCCAACGGCTACCGGTTTCGCGTACCCTACGGAACGCTCTTATGTGTGAGTGACAAACCTTTGCATGGGGAACTTAAGTTACCTGGGATGGCATCATCATTCTATAATACACAAGTTTCGCGGCACTTGCTGATCGGAATTCGCGCCATGGAATTGCTTTGTGAAATGCCTCTTGAGCGTCTTCAAAGTCGAAAATTGCGCAGTTTTAACGAAACAGCGTTTCTTTAGGCCTGTTTTTTGGGAAAAAAAGGATGAATTTGTCAGAAAAAGTCCACTATTTGTTGTGTTTCGTCGCAACATTCAGTTAAATCTGTTTTACGAGGCCCAAACAGTAGGGCAGTGTAAGGAGTATAAGAATGTCTAAACCAATGACAAAGACACAGCTTGTTGCGGCGCTGGCCGAAGAAATGGGCGCTGACAAGAAATCTGCAGGCGCGGCTTTGGACGCGATCTGTGGAATTATCACACGTGAAGTTTCTGGCGGCGGTGCTGTCACTTTGCCAGGCGTTGGCAAAATCCAATGTCGTGAACGTCCAGAGCGCATGGTGCGCAACCCATCAACTGGCGAGCAGTTCAAAAAGCCAGCTGACAAAGTTGTTAAAATGACAATCGCGAAAGCATTGAAAGACAGCGTAAACGGTTAATTCGAACGACTGTAGATCAAAGTTTTTGGGGTCGCGTTTTTCGCGGCCCCTTTTCATTTGGGATTAGGCGTGAAATGAATTCCTACGAATAGTAATGGAGTGCGACATGGACGGCAGGGCGTTATTTTTGGGATTGGCCTTTGCGCTTATGTGGTCCTCTGCCTTTACCTCGGCTCGGATTATTGTGGCCTATGCGCCGCCGCTCTATTCACTCTCTGCACGATTTTTGATTTCTGGCTTAATCGGAGTGATCATTGCGCTGATATTGGGGCAGAGTTGGCGGCTAAGCAGAAAGCAATGGATATCTGTCGCTGTCTTTGGGGTTTGCCAAAATGCGCTATACCTTGGCTTGAATTTCGTCGCGATGCAAACGGTAGAGGCCTCTTTGGCGGCGATCATTGCGTCGACCATGCCGTTGATTGTTGCATGTGCGGGCTGGATCATCTTTAGGGAACGTTTATCGGCACTTGGGATTTGTGGACTAATCGCTGGTCTGATTGGGGTTGCATTGATTATGGGATCACGCATTCAGGCGGATGTGGATTTATTTGGCATCGCGCTTTGTGTTGTTGGCGCAGTGTCTCTTGCCGCGGCCACCCTATCCATGCGCGGTGTTTCATCATCTGGGAATTTTTTAATGATCGTCGGTCTTCAGATGCTGGTTGGAAGTCTGACTTTATGGGTTCCTGCAATGATGCTGGAAACGCCAACTATCGTTTGGACGAACGCCTTCGTATATGCGTTTATTTATACAACGCTTGTGCCAGGGCTTTTGGCAACGCTTGTTTGGTTTATTTTGGTGGATCGAATTGGTGCGGTGCGCGCGTCAACATACCACTTTCTTAATCCCTTTTTTGGGGTTGCAATTGCGGCGGCGATACTGCGTGAAGGATTATCACCCCTCGATATCTTGGGTGTCGCTATTGTTGCAGGTGGAATTTTGGCCGTCCAACTCGCGAAACGATCCTAGCCGATCATTCCTTGGTTTTCACCAATTTGACCACGGTGTAGCAGCATGTGATCCAGAATGACACATGCCATCATCGCTTCGGCAACAGGAACTGCCCGAATACCAACACAAGGGTCATGTCGTCCCTTTGTGATGACTTCGATTGGTTCACCACTTTTCTTAATTGAATTCCTTGGCGTCAGAATTGAAGATGTGGGTTTTACAGCAAATCGAACAATCAGGTCTTGGCCTGTGGAAATTCCGCCCAGAATACCGCCAGCGTGATTAGAGCCGAAATAATGACCATCGTTACCCATGTAAATTTCATCGGCGTTTTCGGACCCCGTCAGGGCCGCGGCTGCCATTCCATCGCCAATCTCAACGCCTTTTACGGCATTGATCGACATCATCGCCGCCGCAAGATCAGTGTCTAACTTACCGTAGATGGGCGCGCCCAAGCCAGCAGGGACACCACGTGCAACAACCTCGATCACGGCCCCAACAGAATCGTGGGATTTACGCAGTTCGTCTAAGTAAGTGGCCCAGTCTTCCGCTGCCTTTGCATCAGGTGTCCAAAACGCATTTTTCTCTATTTCGTCCCAATCAAAGTTATTACGGTCAATTGTCTTGGTGCCAATTTGGGTCATGTACCCAGTGATTTGAACGTCAGGGCACAATGATTTGATTGCTGCACGTGCAACGCCACCTGCTGCAACCCGCGCGGCAGTTTCGCGCGCTGATGATCGACCGCCACCGCGATAGTCGCGAATTCCGTATTTTTGCCAATAGGTGATATCGGCATGACCTGGACGAAATGTCTCGGCTATATCGCCGTAATCTTTTGATCTTTGGTCGGTGTTTTTGATCATCAGCTGAATGGGTGTTCCCGTCGAAACACCATCGAAAACACCAGACAGAATTTCAACTTCATCTGGTTCGCGCCGCTGCGTGGTGAATTTGTTTTGTCCTGGCTTTCGCTTGTCCAACCAATGTTGAATCATCGCGGCATCAATCGCCACGCCTGGCGGGCACCCATCAACAGTTGCACCGAGTGCCGGACCATGGCTTTCACCCCAAGTGGTGATGCGAAATAAATGTCCAAAACTGTTCATACTCATTTTGATGCTCCTTGCTCTGGGATTAACTAATTCCACAACATTCAAGGTGCAAGGTATACTTGTAATTGCCTTCAGGTATCAGAAATGCGATTGGACTCTTATTTTCCTTGTCTTTGCCTCTGTTGCACATTAAATCTCGCCGCACCTCGGGGTGCCTTTGGGCTGAGACGCATGTGCGGACCCGTTGAACCTGATCCGGGTAACTCCGGCGGAGGGAAGGTCCAGTGAACGTCTGGGTCCCCTCTTCACCAAGAAGGGAATGTTATGAAAAATACTCTACTTATCTCTACCATGTTGTCGGCAACTGCGGCATTCGCCGAAACACCAGTATTGACCGTATATGCACCTGACTATTTTGCATCTGAGTGGGGCCCTGGCCCTGCAATTGAAACCGAGTTTGAAAAAACATGCGGATGCGATTTGCAGTTTTCTGCCGGTGATTTGCTGCCGCGTATTATGCTTGAGGGCAGCTCTACCGATGCGGATATCGTCATAGGTTTGAACACCGATGTTACGAAAAAGGCACGTGAAACGGGTTTGTTTGCGGAACATGGCCAAAACAATGCGGATCTGAAACTGCCAATTGAATGGACGGATGGCACGTTTTTACCATTTGATTGGGCCTACATATCGTTCGTTTATAATGCTGATAAAATGTCCACCATGCCATCCTCATTCGAGGATTTGGTAAATCTGCCTGCTGACCACAAAATCGTTATTCAGGATCCGCGCAGTTCGATTTCTGGGCTCGCACTCGTTTTATGGGTTAAGGCGGTCTACGGAGATAAGGCCGCGGATTACTGGACACGCCTGTCACCGAACATTTTGACAGTCACCAGCGGTTGGTCAGAGGCTTACGGTTTGTTCACAGAAGGTGAAGCCGATGTGGTGCTATCATTCAATACATCGCCCAGCTACCACATCGTCGCGGAAGAGGACGAAACCAAAAAAGCGGCAATTCTCGAAGAAGGTCATTATCCTTATTTTGAATTGGTCGCCAAAGTTTCATCAACGGATGTACCCAATTTGGCAGATGCATTTATGGATTTTGTGATGTCTTCTGAATTCCAGTCGATCATCCCATTTACAAACTGGTCATACCCTGCGGCCCAATCATCAGATGAATGGCCAGAGGTTTTTGCAAATCTACCTGCGCCTACAAAGACCGTTTATTTTAATGAACAACAGGCAGCGGAACTTCGAAATTCTGCGGTTGAGGAATGGCGCAACGCGTTGTCCAAATAAGTACAAGCATTTTGTATTTGCTTGTTTTCGCCATGCCCATTTTGGGCCTGGCGACTTACGGTGGGGTGGATTTGCAATTCACCGCGGCTGATATCGCTGCAATTAGATTTACGGTTCTTCAGGCGATTTTGTCAGCTGCCCTGAGTGTAGCTTTAGCTATCTCCGCGTCACGTGCATTGGCACGCCAAAATTTCAAAGGGCGCGAAGTGCTGATTTCTATATTGTCAGCGCCTTTCATATTACCTGTGATCGTCGCAATTAGTGGTGTACTTTTCATTTTTGGCCGCGAGGGGGTCTTCAACCAATTCCTCGGCTCGCTTGGCCAAGAAACCGTGTCTATTTATGGCCTTTCTGGTATCTTGTTGGTGCATGTATTCTTTAACCTGCCACTTGCTATTCGGATACTATTGTTTGGTTGGGGCGCAATACCAATCGAACATCACCGAGTTGCACGCGGTTTGAAGCTAAATGCTTGGACCCGGTTCAAAATCATTGAATTGCCGATGCTTGTCTCTCGCGTGCCTGCAGCAACGGCAATCATTTTTGTGATTTGTTTGTCCAGTTTTGCAGTGGCACTGCTACTTGGCGGCGGACCACGCGCGACAACAGTCGAATTGGCAATTTATCAGGCTTTTCGGTTCGATTTTGATATTGCCAAGGCGGGGCAGCTCGCTCTGGTTCAGACGTGTTTCGCCGCTGTTGCAATCATTATCAGTTTTGCTGTGATGAAACGTTTGGACGTTGGCATTGGATATCTTCCAACCGAACCTATGGGGCATTCGCGCACCGTGCGTATGGTCGATCTCGGCATGATTTTGATGGTTGCAATTTTTATGTTGGCTCCAATCCTTGCGGTCATATATCGCGGGTTGCCTCATCTGACTGAACTGCCAACTTCGGTTTGGAGCGCCGCAGCTACGTCCGTTTTCATTGCATTGCCTTCAGCTGTGCTCTGTATACTCATCTCCGTTTTTATGGCTCACCGACTGGGTGAAAGTATCAGTATTTTGGCGCTGTCGATCTCGCCATTGGTTTTGGGCGTTGGGTTGTTCGTTATTTTTAGACCCTATATTAACCCTTTTGACGTTACTCTTTTGATTGTGGTGTTATTGAATGCGGTGTTGGCCGTACCATTCACCTTACGCCTCATTTTGCCTGAAATTCAAAAGAGTCAGTCAGACTTTGGGCGTTTATCCCGAACGATGCGTATGTCTGCTTGGGGTATGTGGGCTTGGGTGATCTTGCCACGTCTGTTTCGACCGCTTGGGTTTTCGTTTGGCCTTGCACTTGCCCTATCTCTTGGGGATTTGGGTGTGATTGTTTTGCTTGGCAGTCCCGAAAAAGCGACATTGCCCTATCAAATCATGCAGTTACGCACAGGGTACAGGCTTGATTCGGCGGCAGGAGCATCGATGTTGTTGCTTATGATGTGTTTGTTCGCGATTGTTACTTTCGATGGGTTGGGGCGCCGATATGCTAAGCATTAAAAATCTAAAATTTGGTCATGGGTCGCATATTGTGGTTGCTGAAAATACTGCCTTTGGCGGTGGTATTTATGGGGTAATCGGCCCATCTGGATCGGGCAAATCTACGTTTTTAAACACACTGGCGGGTTTTCATGATTGTCAATCTGGATATGCAATTTTTGAAGATGGTGATTTGCTAACCCAAAGGGTCGAGGATCGGCCAATCGCAATGTTATTTCAGTCAAACAATCTATTTCCGCATCTTACGATTTTTCGCAATGTTGCACTTGCTATGACATCGCGGCGATGGCTGACAAAATTTCAGCAACAGCAGGTTAGCAATGCATTGGATCGCGTGGGCCTGTCAGGGTTTGAAAACCGTAAACCAGGTGAACTGTCGGGTGGCCAACAAAGCAGAGCAGCATTGGCACGCGTTCTGCTTCAGAAAAAACCAATATTGTTGCTGGATGAACCATTCGCCGCATTAGGGCCAGCGATGCGGAACGAAATGTTGGATTTGGTCAAAGAAATCGCAAAAATCGACAATCAAATCGTGTTATTGGTTACGCATTCCCCAGACGATGCGTTGCGCATTTGTGATCAGACCATTTTCGTATCAAACAAACGGCTTTGGCTGGCTGGTGATACCAAAATTGCGTTGCAAAACATTCCAAGTGAGATGCAAGATTACTTTGGTTAAAGCACAAACCGACTTAGGTCCGCATCACCGCTAAGTTCACCAATGTTTTGCTGCACAAATGCTGCGTCCACAGTAAATGCTTCGCCGGATTTGTCAGGAGCCGAAAATGAAAGCTCTTCGAAAATCCGTTCCATCACTGTGTACAAACGACGCGCACCAATATTTTCAACGCTTTGATTTACGTTGGCTGCTATTCTGGCGATTTCGCGAATACCACTGTCTTCAAATTCAACTGTGACGCCCTCGGTTTCCATCAGGGATGCATATTGCCGCGTTAGGGCGTTATCGGTTTCAGTTAATATGCGAATAAAGTCATCTTCGGTCAAAGCACGCAATTCAACGCGAATTGGCAAACGACCCTGAAGCTCAGGCAAAAGATCCGAGGGTTTCGCCACGTGGAATGCACCTGAGGCAATAAACAATATGTGGTCAGTTTTGATTGGGCCGTGTTTTGTACTGACTGTGGTCCCTTCGATCAAGGGCAATAGATCACGTTGTACACCCTCACGGCTGACATCAGCACCTCTTGCATCAGTACGTGCACACACTTTGTCAATCTCGTCCAAAAATACGATGCCATTTTCTTGCACGGATTCTAATGCCATGCGCGTCACTGTTTCGTCATCCAACAGTTTATCGGCCTCTTCTCCGATCAACACATCGTGGCTTTCGGCTACGGTCATTTTGCGTTTCACTGTGCGCCCACCAAAGGCTTTGCCAAATATATCGCCAATGTTCATCATGCCCATTTGTGATCCTGGTTGTCCGGGAATGTCGAACATGGGCATTGGGTTCGCTGTTTCGGACACCTCAATTTCGATTTCTTGATTGTCCAATTCACCGTCCAGTAATTTGCGACGGAACATTTCGCGTGTCGCATCACGCGCGTCAGGGCCCGCGATCGCATCAATCACGCGATCCTGGGCCTGTTTCAATGCGTTTGCCTTCACGTCCTCGCGCATTTGAATGCGGGTGGAATTAATGGCGGCATCTACCAAATCCCTGATGATTTGCTCAACATCACGGCCTACGTAGCCAACCTCTGTGAATTTTGTGGCCTCTACCTTGATGAATGGGGCATTCGCCAATTTTGCCAACCGTCTGCTGATTTCGGTTTTCCCAACACCTGTTGGGCCGATCATCAGAATATTTTTCGGATATACCTCATCCTGCAGGTCCGCTGGCAATTGTTTGCGCCGCCAACGCGAACGCAACGCAACAGAGACGGCGCGTTTCGCATCGTTTTGACCAATAATAAAACGGTCTAACTCGGACACGATTTCACGAGGCGTAAGATCACTCATATTAAAGGCTTTCAACAGTAAGGTTGCCGTTTGTATAAACGCAAATTTCGGCGGCAATTGACATTGCTTTGGTTGCGATCGTGTGCGCATCCAGATCACTGTCCATCATTGCACGTGCCGCCGCCAAGGCAAAGTTGCCGCCTGATCCAATTGCTGCGATGTCATGTTCTGGTTCAAGTACATCACCTGCACCAGTGATGATCAGCAATAGATCGCCATCTGTCACGATCAACATCGCCTCAAGCTTTTGGAGATATTTATCTGTACGCCAATCTTTGGCAAGTTCAACCGATGCACGGGCAAGTTGTCCTGGACTGGCCTCTAACTTCGCCTCGAGGCGTTCAAGAAGCGTGAATGCATCCGCAGTGGAACCTGCAAAGCCCGCAATGACGTCATGACCCCCTGGGGATAATTTTCGCACTTTTCGCGCCGACCCTTTGATAACGGTTTGTCCAAGGCTGACTTGACCATCCCCCGCAATGACAACTTTTCCGTCCTTCTTTACGCCGACAATCGTCGTGCCATGCCATCCGGGAAATTCATTATTATCCAAGGAACAATCTTTCATCTAAATGGTCGGAATAAGAGGCTTTATTCAAAGCCTCTTAGCTTTTCTCATCTACAGCTCAGATGTTCAGATTGAGTCTTCAATCCACTTTTGAAGGGCTGCTTTTGGTGCAGCGCCTGCGCGATTTGAAATGACTTCACCATCTTTAAAAATGAACAGCGCTGGAATACCGCGTACGCCCATTGACATGGCCGCATTTTGGTTTGCATCTACGTCCACTTTGGCAACTTTTACTTTGCCAGCCATTTCATCTGACAATTCCTCTAGGATGGGACCGATTTGTTTACATGGTCCGCACCATTCTGCCCAAAAATCAACGACGACTGGGACATCTGAATTACGAACTTCTTCATCAAAGGTCGCGTCTGTTACTGCAACTGTTGCCATCTGGCTTCTCCTAAACATTGATTAATCAAGAAGTATGCAAGCCGCGTTCAAACGTCAAGATTTGCAAAGGTTAGTTTTCGCATCCAACAGGATGCGCTGTGGAATTTCCATGAATTTTGCCTCAGCCGTCCATAAAATGCCCGTTTTGATAGCGTATTTTTGATAAAGCTGTTTGATGGCGTGTTCGTAGATCACCATTTGATTCAAAATCCCAATGGGGATTTGCTCAGCAGTTTCTGGGATTGCGCGGTTGGTTTTAAAATCGACAACGAAAACAGTTTCATCCTGCACGATCAAGCGATCAATGATCCCATGAAAGCAACGCTCGGAATATTCAGGTAGAACCGTGACAAAGGGGACTTCGGCAAAAGCATCTTTTTCAAAGATCCAACTTAGGTCAGGAGTGCCTAGTGCTTGCGTTGCACTCTCATAAGCGTGCAAGGCAATGTTTTCATCAATAGGCTGCTCCAATTTAACGCGCAGATTATTCGCGATCTGTGGCCAATTTTCCGTCGGATGAACAGGCAGATTTTCCAGCAGTAGGTGAACATAAGAACCGTAATTTTTCGCGGTTTCGCTATCCCAATTCACATCACTGGGCAGAGCCTTTGACCCTGGTAGTTCCGAGGGTGAAATGAGAACCGAACGCTCTTCTTGATTTGCTGGACTATTCTGTAACCATGTTGGTAATTCGACTTGGTTCTCTCCGGTCTTTTCGACATTGGCGTTTTGCAGCACCGGCCAATTACCATACTCAAGACGCCTGCCGTTACCTACAGGCGTTGTTAACCGCACTCCACCAGCAGCCTCAATGCCTTCGGTGATTTGTGAATGCCAACATTCAGAGGCATTTTGTACTTTGCCAGCCCCGGCAACGATTAACCATTTTTCTGCTCGCGTCATTGCGACATATAACAATCGATTGCGTTCTTCTTTTTCTTTTTCAAAGCATAGATCGTAAAGCTCTGCTATCGCGGCAGGGCGATCATTTTTGGTTCCACTCCACACAACTAAATCATCAGCATCAAAAAAATGCCCGCGCACATCGGCGCGCCGATCAACCGTATCTGGTAAAATGACGATGGGTGCCTCGAGCCCCTTTGATCCATGAACTGTCATCACGCGAACTTGGTTCTGTGCATTGTCCATTTGGCGCTTTATCTCGATATCTTTGTCGCGAACCCACGCGATAAAGCCGACAAGACTGGGCACTTCGACGGCCTCATATTCCAGTGCGATGGATAAAAGTGAATCAATACCGTCTTTGGCCTCGGGTCCTAGGCGTGACAAAAACCTTCCTCGTCCCTTATGTTTTGTCAGAATACGTTCAAGGATATCGAAAGGGCGCAACAGGTCGGTCTTGTTACGCAAATCTTCTAGGACCGATAGCTCATTCTGATATTCCTTGCGATTGGTACGCATTGCCTCAAACAGATGCTTGCCGTCCCGATCGTGCGCAAGTGTGAATAATCTTTGCTCATTCCAACCAAACAAAGGGGACTTAAGTATCGTTGCCAAAGCAAGGCTATCTTCTGGAAGAGCTAAAAATTCAAGAACGGCGAGCAAATCTTTAACAGCCAATTCAGATAATAATCGTAGCCGATCGGCACCTGCAATCGGGATATTCAGGTTTTTGCAGGCCCTTATGATTTTGTGAAATAGATCCTTACGGTTTTGAACTAGGATCAGGAAATCTCTTGGTTCAATTTTACGTCCAGTCCATTCGCCGTCGATCAATTTGTCAGGAAGCACCGTTTCAGAGTTTAACAATTCGGAAATTTCATGCGCGATGGACTGTGCCAAATGTCCTGTTTCACTGGAACGACCCATAATATCAACGGGGTCTTCCCAATTACCTTCATCTTCGGGCTCACTTGGCGGAATTACGGGCCAAAGATCGACCCGGCCAGGCAAGGTGGTGTGAAATGCTTTGTGCGTTGCCTGTTCGGTAAACCCAGCTTTGGAGGCTTGTGCAAATACATGATCGACACATCGCAGAATTGCAGGTGAAGATCGAAATGAATATTCCAGCGCTGTTGATTGAAACGCCTGTTGGGAAGCGTTTAATTTGGTTGCAAATTCTTCCCTCATACGGTCGAATTCGCGCGGATCGGCCCCCTGAAACGAATAGATCGACTGTTTTTTGTCGCCAACAACGAAAATGGTTCGATTGATGTCGCGTGCACCGCTTCCGCTTGTGAATTCTTCGGCTAGCTTTTCAATGACGGCCCATTGGGTTGGGCTTGTGTCTTGGGCTTCGTCAACCAAAATATGGTCAATCCCCCCATCCAGCCGAAATAGAACCCATTGGGCAACCGCAGATATTGAAAGCAGGTCCTTAGTTTTCAGGATCAAATCTTCGAAATCCAACCAACCGCGCCGTTGTTTTTCCTCTTCATAAATCTCGACAAAGCGACACCCAAATTTTGACAAAGTGATGCTTGCGTTTAATGATTTGATGGCATTTTTTGCATGCTTGAAATCATGAATGCGTTGCATGAAAGCATTCAATTCATCGCAATATGGGGCTAACTCCCCTTCGCGCAGTACCTTGGTGCCGATTTTGTCTATCTTTGGTTCAAATGGGGGTGTTGATTTCAGAAAAACAGTCTCTAACACAGTGAATTTCTCGACTGATCGTTCAGTGCACAATAGCAACTTTTCGGATAATTTTGCGGCTGATGCACCACCTGCATGCAAAATGGGGACTAGTTTCTTCACAAATTCCAGATCTGCATCATTGAATGATGAATGGAACAATTGTTCAACGGATGTATCTTGTGGGGCACCAAGAAAGCTTGCGATCTGCATGCTGGATGCCCTGTTGCTGAAGTACGATTTTCTGGAGATAATCTCGGTTAGAAGAGTGTCAAAGGATGCTTCACTGACCAATCGGTTCATATCGTTGAAAAGGATGCGATCCATTTGGTTTTCACTCATCTTATTCAGAGCAAGTTTCGCTATTTCATCTCTTGCTAACTCGTCAATTTCTGTGAAATCAGGCGTAACGCCTGCTTCGAGTGGAAAACGCCTCAATAGTGATGAGCAAAACGAATGAATGGTTTGAATTTTTAACCCACCTGGCGCCTCAATCGCACGCGCAAACAGTGTTCTAGCATGTGCAAGATCAGTTTCTGAATGCGTTGTTTGATCTGTAATTTCGCTTAGGGCGTGACGTAAGTCTTCGTTATTCAACATTGCCCATTCGCCCAAACGCTTGAACAATCGGTTCTGCATCTCGGCGGCCGCAGCTTTGGTGTAGGTCAAACATAGAATATGTTCGGGTGCAACGTCCTCTAAAAGCAATCTCGCAACGCGGTCTGTTAATACCCGTGTTTTTCCGGACCCTGCATTGGCCGATAACCAAGTAGAGGTTTCGGGGCGTGCCGCAGTCAATTGTGCTCTGCTGGCTTCGTTCACTGCAATCGCTCCTTCTTTGGAGGGTGCGATACATCCCATTCCCCGTAACGTGATAGGTGATCATAGTCTGAAAAATCGTCAGACTTGAACAATGCTCGACGTGCGGTGAAACCTTGATCTGGATCCTGATAACGTTCAATCAGTTGACGCAGTTTGCGATATGCTTCTTCAACACTTTCCTTTTCGAATGGCGCGTTCACGATCTTGGCGGGATTTCCCAAGCCTACGAATGCAGCATTAAACACTTTATTAGGCTCTATTTTCGCAAAACCAGAGTGTTCTGCCACTAGTGCAAGAAGGTACAATTGTTTGTCAAAGTATAGTTGTTGTTTTTCGGTCGGTGCGACGCCAGTTTTGTAATCGTATATTACGAATGATCCGTCTGAGCGCTGATCAACACGATCAGCGATTGCACGAATTGTGAAGTTTAATTCGGGGATCACCAATCGACCAGACGCCTCAAATCCAATTGGTTCAGCATTTTTGCGGCGCTCTGCCTCACCATCTATCAACCAATCGATCACTTGATCCAATCGATTGCGCCAAAATACCTGGGTTGATGGCCAGGGAACTGAGTTATGAAGAGTGTCTTCCAATATCTCCATAAATTTTTCCCGACGCCAATCTGCTGGAATATTAGGCCATTCGCGAAAGTAATTTTCCAGCACTTCGTGAACAACTGTTCCACGCATTCGCGCATCTGGCGTTGCATTTAATGGATTAAGTCGACGCAATCTCAGGATATGTTTTGCATAAATTGCATACGGGTCACGAATTAGGGTACGAACGTCGGTCACGGCTAATGTTTTTGGCCGTGCTTCGATTGGCGGGCAGGGTGCGGGACGGAGAGCTGATCTAATAGAACCCTCGCAATTCGCATTGTCGATTTTATCCGTTAATGCCAGCCAAAATGCGCCACGTTTCCTCATATTGTCTAATGCGACAGGACCATTTTGTTCGGGCAATCCATTTAACAAGTTCATTAAACGGTTAATCCATCGGGACGGAACCGTTTCGGCGTCGTTTGAGCGAATGGAACGCGTAATCCATACGTTTTTTTGACATATCAACTGTTGGTAATCATGCGCAGAGAGACCAATTTTTCGCTCTGGTACACGCAGACCTGTACCTTTTCGCATTTGCCGATTCAACCATGGATCGCTGTCACCTGTTTCAGGCCACGTTCCCTCGTTCAATCCCGCAAGGATATAGAGATCAGCGCCCTGAACACGTGCCTCTAAAGTTCCCCAAATTAATACCCTAGGATGGGTTTCATTTGTTTCGCGTAGCGAATCTTTGGCCAATAGTCCCTTAAAAATGCTTAAGTAGTCCCTAATATCGCATTCCAACGCAGTTTCGCTCGTCTCGCTCAGCCGATCAATGATCCGACGGATAGGTTGGGCAGATGGCCCCTGCCAAAGACGACTCTCATCACCGCTTTTATAGGTACTTCCGTTTGCGATTTTCTCACTCAGCTCAACGTGTGTATGCAGCCATATATCGAAATTTTGCTCAGATTGTTTCTCGGGAATTATGAAACAGTCGGAAAACCACTCACACCACTGTTCTACCAAATCACTTGATTGTTTTTCTGCCCAATCTGCCAACACTTCTGTTGTCGGTGAGACTATACCATCTCTTCTAAGATACAGTTCAAGCTCTCGGGTTAGGCGCAGATGTTCACCGCGGGTTTCATCATCGTTGTGACAATGCGGATGCTGGAGAATAGCGAAAATCTGAGAAATTTTAACTTCACTTCCCAGCAAATTCGCAGTTTCTCGCAAAAACCGACCAACTGGCGTCAGGGTCAGCGGTATCCCCGCACTATCATCTGGGGTGATTTCCCATCGCGCCATGATCGAGGATACGTAGCGCGAAATCTCTCGATCTGGTGTAATTAGGGTCGCGGTTTCACCCGTCTCAACGGCCTGACGCAGCCGCAGAGCGATCGCCAACGCCTCTTGTCGTTTTGATACCGCCTCCACCAGCGTGATTCCGTCTGTAGCTTGAATTAAGTTTCTGAGTTTTGTCCCCTCTCTCATCCAGCTATCTGTCACCGGTGCGGGCCGTAGACTGAGCGAGATCAGGGAGGATCGGTCGGTATCAGTAGGCGCATTTGCCCAGTTCGAAACCTTTGTTGGATCGGTGCCACATGTTTCGACGACTTTCGCCAAGCGAAATTGTGGATGATCCTCGGTTGCGCGGTCGGATAATAGATGCGACCACATTGATTGGGGCGCATCAAAATCAAAACCCGGCAATATGATGTGGCCATTTGATAATTGTGAGACGGCCGCCATCAGGTCCAATGTTGGTCTCCGCGATCCAGTTGAACCCAGTACATAAACAGAGTCTAACATTGGATTTCTTGACCAATACTCTGTCAAATTTGCCGTTTGGTCCTTTAATGAACTTGCTGCGATCTGACCATTTTGATTGTCTAAGTATCCAAATATAATTTTCAAAAATTCCAGCGCGTTTCGCCAGTGCCCTGATTGATCTTGAACGTTCAGTTCCATCAAACTCTTGGCACTGACGTTTTCTTCCACAATCTCGTTCATCAGGCTTTGAAGACTATCAGAAAGTGAAAATAGGGACGATTTTGGCGCAAAACTGGGCTGTGCATTCAGCAGTCCAGACACAAGGCGAATAAACTCGAACTTTTCGCTAATTGTATTCGTGTCATTCGTTGGAAAAGACCCATGCATTAGGCTGCCTAGATCACCTATCAAATGTAATTTGGGAAGCAGCATGCATTTTTGTTCGGCGAAAATCTCGATCAGGCGCGAACGCATGCGTGATGTATTAACGATCACATTTATTCGGGCAAGTTCATGTGGGGGGCGATCCACATATCTTTGGATTAATCCATTTACGAACTCGCGTGGGTAGTCCGAACCTAAAGGAATGCCATAAATGCGTGGATGTGGTTCTTTAACTGCCATGAAATTTCTGTTTTGCCTGCTCGAATGCCTGTTTGGTTCCGATATCAATCCACGGATCTGGGTATATCACGGCTTTTGCGCGTTTATGATAGATCATGTCGTCCCAAATTGCGTTAAGTGAAAAAACTGTCTGGCTAAAGTCTCTAACAATCTGTGATTTTATGATCTGACAACTGGCGTATGTGTAAATCCCGCCCCGTGTTATCACGTTATCATCACCAATTGAAAAGTCACCTTTTTTGCCTGTTCTGCCCTCTGTGTTTTCGGGCGTTACACACAACAACAAAGCATCCATTGTTTCAGGATCCCACTGTTCCATCAAAAGCGTCAGAGGATTGATCCCCGTCCATAAGGTATCGGAATTCATTGTGAATACGGTGTCCAAGTTTTGCGCCAAAGATATTCGTTTAAGCCCGCCACCCGTATCCAAAATCTCATTCTCTTCCACAAAAACAGAGACATCTGAACTAGTGAAATAACTTACCAACTTCTCCGACTGAAAATGCGCGTTCACGGAAATTGAGGGGACCATGCTATTTCTTGCGTGCGCAATTGCATGTTCGATCAATGCCGAACCGTTAAACGACAGAAGTGGTTTGGGGGTGTCGACAGTTAATTCCTGCATCCGGGTTCCAAAACCTGCTGCGAAAATGACCGTTGGAAACATTACTGACTCTCATACTTTCGTTCGTAGCGTTCTAAAGGTAAGGACAAGTCCGCGTTTAAAGTCACGCAATCTTCTGACTCTAATGCTTGATGGACGTACCTTAATGTGCGCGGAACAAAGGTGGCGTATTTGGTTTTCCCTTGACTAACCAAGCGATCAAAAATGCCCAATATGCGCAGATTCCGCTGCAATTTTAACGCATTTATTGCTCGGGATATCTGCGTGCGATCGATCCCTTTTTTAAAGGCAAAAGAATTGATTAAATACTCGCGCAGGTCCTCGTCCAAGTCCCGTCTTACGTCCCACAAGAGTGAAACAAGATCATAGCAAGGGTCACAGTTAAACGCGTCTTGGAAATCAAGAATACCAACCTGTGCTGGCCCAGTTCTGTTTGGAATCCAAACCAAATTTTCGACGTGACAATCACGTAAGGATAAGGTGCTCTGCTTTGATAGGGAACGATTGAACAACTCATGCAGTTTTGTGCGCATAAGTTGCAAATTCCCATGCGTGCAATTTGCAACTTCGGGGACCTCAAAAAATGGATTTAGCATTTCTGTTAAATTGTCTGGTGTCGCAACTGATCGCTTCATTCCTGGTCCAGCTTGTAATCGGCACAGCATCGAAATGGCGGCCTTATATCTTTCGGGTTCTAAAGCTTGGTCTATTTCTAAATCTTGGGCAAATGTTCGCACGCCAAGGTCCTGAAGCAACATCAAGCGATGTGTTCGATCACTTGCATAAATTTCAGGTGCGCTTAGCCCAATGGAATTCAAGTAATTTGCGACGTCTTGAAATGCGTCAAAGCTTTTTGGGCTTTCCAATTCAGCATCCATTAAAATGGCCGAACCAGAACAGCTTGTGAGCCTAAAATATTTACGATTTGACGCATCGGGTGAAATTGGGACGATATGATCGTAGGCCCAGTCAGACTTGGTCAGGAAAGTATCATAAACATCATTCATGACCAGGTAGCTTTTCATCCCATTTTTTGTTTGTCCAACTGAAGTGAAACACCCGTGTTTCATGACCGCTTGCACTAATATTGATATTCAATGCGGAGTTAGGAAGGAAGTCGGTGATTTGATCGGGCCATTCAATCAATATGGTTGCGCTTTCAATCGCGTCCAACAGGCCAAGTTCTATGACTTCGCTAGGGTCACTCAATCGATATAGGTCCGCGTGCCAGAGTTCTCCGATTTCGGTGTCATATTGCTGAACAAGTGTGAATGTGGGTGACGGAATATCTTCTTCAAATTGTAACACTGATTGGATAAGTGCGCGGCAAAAATAACTTTTCCCTGCGCCGACGTTCCCATTCAACAAAATTATATCTTCAGCCGCGAGGTTGTTCGCCAACTTCGCTGCATAAATCGCTGTTTGTTCGGGGCTATCAAATTGTACTGTTCTCGAATTTGCCATGCACAACAAATGACAGTTCGAAATTTGTCTGACAAGAGCTTTAGTAGGTAAAACAAACTGTAGTATGCTGCCCCATGAGAGGGACAATTTGTACGCTAATGCGCTGCTCGTTTTCGTAGATTATGTCCTCTCTCCAACCTTCGCTTTCGTCGATTTGATTAATAAAATCACGTCTCTCTCCTCACAGACCGGTAGGTTTAGAGCGCGATTGCCACAGCTTGCTGGCGTCTTGGATTGTTGAGCGGTTTTCTGGGTCAGTTGATAGGCCATCCCATAAATGCGCATGTGCTTCGTTTTGGTGATACAATTCACCAGAAATTGAGAAGATAGCGATTGCGCCGTCTAGATTGTTGAAAAGTTCGCGGTGTAATTCCAATTCGGCAGTAAAACTGCCGCGACATTGATATTTCTGCAGTCATATCTTCAAACAAAAATGCCAATGCGCCATCTGGGTGCCGACGCCCAGAAATCCGAAATGTTGCACCGGAGGGTAAATTCCAAATTTTGGTGTAGGTCCTCTCGGTTGCTGCCGCGACCAAAATGGCAAGCTTTTCCCTCCAGCGCACATATTTTGGTCTCAGGCATGATTTGATTATCCCAAAGCTTATCGAACGCAGTTAACAAATTTGGGCGTGCGCTTAAAAAATCGGCGGTAAGGGCGGTAAGGTCAATCAATGCGGGATTAAAAAGCATTAATTGCCTGTTTCGATCAAAAATTGCTAGACCAATGGAAAGCGTGGCAAAGGTTTTTGTAAGGGTTTGGACAAAATTTTTCTGTGCTTGCTGTGCGCGTACGATTTCGGTGATGTCCAATGCATATTGGACCGAGCTTTTGGGTACTGAAAATTTGTTGATATCGAACCAGAGCGGTGGTTTTTTTCCACCGCGAATTTCACACGCTCGACATGAATATCGTTAGATGTTGCAAAGCGAATAAGCTGCTTCCCGAGATCGCTGCCAAGTTCGCGGAAAGCGGCATTCGACATCATGACGTTTCCCGATTCAGCGATTTACTAAACGGGAAACGGCGTGTTTTCCACGACATTCTGTACCATTTCCAATTCATGTTTTGCGCGGCGCAAAGTATAAATGTTAGAAGCAGTGGCAGAGCCTAATAGCTCTATTTGTAAATCTTAATGTTTTTTTGTAACCCGCAAAATTGCCGGATCGTGCTTCCAAGGCGAACCGAGTTCGTTGATGCCGTCTTTGCCATCTGCAAGCGATGTTGCATCAGGAAAATGATGTTCAAAAAACGTTAATAAATCTGCTAAACCATCGGCCAATTTCAGGTCTCGCAACATGTTATGTGCGGCATCTGTATTGTGCCTTAATTCGTTTCCCTGAAACCATAATGTAATCTTTTGATCGCTTTCTGTGGATTTGGAGTTCAAAGGAAAGTTGGTTTTTAGGATAATTAAACCTGAAACCAGCAGGATCGCTGAAATTGATGCCAAAAAAAACAGTAATTTCAACAAGATGTTCCATAAAGATGTCCCATTATTTTGGATTCAAAGGACAGAAAACTGGTTAATAATTCGTTAATATTGATCCATCATGACATTGGGTCCAAGCTCTTGGGCACTGTGTTCGATCTGCGAACGTTCCCAGGTGATTTGAACAATTGCGCCTGATCGTTCAGTCGATTTTTGACGAACCGTATCGGCGTTTGAACCGTTGGCGAATTTCAACGATGCACCAGTGCGTTCCAAAAGTGTTTTGGCAATAAATAAACCTAACCCCATTCCTTTGTATCCGGGTCGTTGATTGCGATCAGACCCCTGTTTTTTTGAACGCACAAAAGGGTCACCAATACGGTTTAACATATGCTCTGGATATCCTCGGCCATCATCTGAAATTCGAATGGCGATTTTTTCATCGTCCCATGAATAGTCCACCCAAATTGCACTATTTGCGAAATCCACCGCGTTTTGGATCATATTACGCAGACCGTGGATGATTTCTGGATGTCGATAGATTTTGGGCTGATCAGCGGGATCAAGATCACCAATAATTGCCGAATTAACTATTTTACCGCGCTCGACATGTGGTTCGGCGGCTTCGCGTAAAACTTCGCTTAATGGTGCATTCCTTAGGTGCAGATCATCTTTGCCCACCCGGCCCATAGAGTGCAAAATATCGCGACAACGATTTGCTTCTTGTCGGATCAGTTCCGCATCTTCTTTCAGATCAGGATCATCTGACAGATCTTCGACCAACTCGCCTGCGGTTAGTTTGATCGTCGCCAGTGGTGTTCCAAGTTCATGTGCTGCCGCGGCGATCACGCCACCCAGATCAGTGAGTTTTTGTTCCCGCGAGAGTGCGATTTGCGTTGCAAATAGGGCATCCCCCATAGTTGCCATTTCTTGAGTGGTTCTGCGCGCGTAAATGCTTAGGAACACAACGGTAATGACAATCGCTGCCCAATTCCCAAAAACAAAGACCTTTGGGATTTGCATGGTGAATCCCTGCGCTGTCATCAAGGGCACATAATATTTGGACAATACCGTAACAATGATTAGCGAAATTCCCCCGATTAACACGGCGGATCGAATCCCTAATACAGAGGATGATATTACCACTGGTGCGATGACCAAGATGCTGAATGGATTATTCAAACCACCAGTGAGATAAATCAAAGCTGAGAGTTGGAACAAATCGAATAAAGAAAACAACAAGTTTTCTGTTTCTGATAATCGTTTGTTTTCGGGATATAGATAGGTGGCCAGCAAATTTGCTATGATCGAAAGCCCAATGAATAAAAGGCAGTAATCAATTGGAATTTGCAGGCGATAGTATTGCAGCGCTACGAACACTGCAATTAACTGCCCGACAATCGCAACCCAACGAATTGCGATTGATGTGCGCAATCTGATCCAATTACTGCGTGTATCTTCAATAAAAAGCGATGGATCATCGGACATGTTTGTCGCATCCCTGTTTTCGTTTCGTTTCGAATAGCTTATATGCCCAAGATATGACAGCGATTAGGGATAAGATACGCCAATGCAACGGATGATTCAAATTACTGCAATTCTGCTTGTTTGCGTGAGTTTGTTAGTCTCGGTATTGTTTGCGACAGGGGTGGGCCCATTTTCAGACGATGAAGATCAGTTTGCGGATTGTCGTACATCGGCTGTAGCAGGCGGCAGTGCTGCGATCGGCGGTCCATTTGAGTTGGTTGATCACAAAGGACGCGCTGTTACTGAGCAAGATGTAATCGTTGAGCCAAGTTTGATCTATTTCGGCTACACTTTCTGCCCTGACGTGTGTCCATTTGATACCGTTCGCAATGCCGAAGCCATAGAATTATTGGCAGCGCAAGGTCTTTCTGCCACCCCGATCTTTATCTCGATTGACCCTGAACGCGACACGCCCGAAGCATTGGATGCATATGTCGAAAATATACACCCCAAGATGGTCGGGTTAACAGGAACAGAAGAACAGGTAAAAGCCGCATCAAAGGCCTATCGCACGTATTACAAACGCCACAACGATGATCCTGAATATTATATCGTGGATCATTCTACGCAAACCTATTTAATGTTGCCCGATTATGGTTTTGTTGAGTTTTTCAATAGAAACACAAGTGCCGAACAAATTGCGGAAACGGCAGCATGTTTCATTGAGAATAGCTGACAATATCTGGTTTGACCCCAAAGCCTTATATCGCTAACCTAACGCCTAGACGACGCGAGAGTGGAGAAAAGTTGTGAGTCCCAGCGATAGCATTGATCTAGGTGAAGATAGATCTCTTTTACTTGTTGATGATGATGAACCGTTTCTTCGCCGCCTGGCCAAGGCCATGGAAAAGCGTGGGTTTGAGGTTGAAACAGCAGGCTCTGTTGTCGCAGGGCGGGCAATCGCGACAGCACGTCCCCCTGCGTATGCCGTGGTTGATTTACGACTTGAGGATGGCAACGGCTTAGACGTTGTTGAGGTCTTGCGAGAAAAGCGCCCAGATAGCCGTATTGTTGTTTTGACTGGTTATGGGGCAATCGCCACCGCTGTTGCGGCCGTTAAAATTGGTGCGACGGACTATTTGGCAAAACCTGCCGATGCAACAGATATTACGAATGCCCTTGTTGCAAATGGCGATGACCTACCACCGCCACCTGAAAATCCAATGAGTGCAGATCGTGTACGCTGGGAACATATCCAGCGCGTGTATGAGCTATGCGACAGAAACGTGAGTGAAACAGCGCGACGTTTGAATATGCACCGCCGTACTTTGCAGCGTATTTTGGCCAAGCGAAGCCCAAAATAATCTATTTCTGACTTAGCAAAGCTTGAAATGTGTCGACGAATTCTTTGCGAACCTCTTTTGGGGGGCGCAATTTGATTTTGAAGGTGTCCACATAATATTCGTCTATGACACCAAATAGTTTATTGGCCTCTTTTTCATAAAATCCAGCAATTTCTGATGCCTCTAGTCGCGCACTGTATTTGTCGGCCTGCTTGATCTGCTTTTTTAATTCTGCGGGAATTTTGGCAGGTAGCCCAAACCGTATGTGAATCGCGGCCGCAAGGCGTTCGTCCAATTCTTCATAACCCGAACCCACAGCATGTTTTACAGGTGATATCATGTCTCCGATGACGTATTCAGGTGCATCATGTAACAATGCGAACATACGTTCCTGTACAGTTGCTTTTGGTCTAATCCCTTCAAAAATACGAAGAACCAACAAAGAATGCTCAGCAACGGAATAGGGGAAGTCTCCGTGTGTTTGCCCATTCCAACGCGCGACAAACGACAAACCATGCGCGATATCCTCGATCTCGATGTCCATCGGCGTTGGATCCAGTAAATCCAATCGCCTTCCCGAGAGCATTCGTTGCCATGCACGTTTTTGTTTCAATTTGATCTCATGCCGTTGTTTGGTTTTTGGTGCCAAAAATTTTGCTTTTATGCAAGCCAGAGGTGGCGCCTTCTCACCAAGGTAAAAAACCACACTAAAAAATAGCAACCGCAGCAAGAGTTGTGTCGTATTTCAATGTATGTTACGCGACCCTCAAAATCATCGGAGACAAAGCAGATGAGTGATTATGTTGTTAAGGACATAGCTTTAGCGGATTTTGGCCGCAAGGAATTGGACATTGCGGAAACTGAAATGCCTGGGTTGATGGCGCTGCGCTCTGAATACGGCGAAAGCAAGCCACTGAAAGGCGCACGCATCGTCGGCTCGCTTCACATGACGATCCAGACAGCGGTTTTGATTGAAACATTGGTGGCACTGGGTGCTGATGTGCGCTGGGCGTCTTGCAACATCTTTTCAACACAGGATCACGCAGCGGCAGCCATTGCCGCCGCGAACGTTCCTGTCTTTGCGATCAAAGGCCAGTCGTTGGAAGAGCATTGGGATTACTTGGATAAATCATTCATGTTCCCAGAGGGCCCAAACATGATCTTGGACGATGGCGGTGATGCGACATTGTACGTTCTATTGGGCGCACGTGCAGAAGCGGGCGAAGATATCATTCCCGTGCCACAGTCCGAAGAAGAGGCCGTGATTAAGGCGCAGATCAAAAAGCGCATGGAACAATCGCCAGGTTGGTTCACGAAAACCCGCGATGCGATCAAAGGCGTGTCAGAGGAAACAACAACGGGTGTGCACCGCCTGTATGAATTGGTGAAAAATGGCCAACTACCGTTCCCTGCGATCAATGTGAATGACTCAGTTACTAAGTCCAAATTCGACAACAAGTATGGTTGTAAAGAATCCCTTGTTGACGGCATTCGCCGCGCAACCGACACGATGATGGCGGGTAAGACTGCAGTTGTCTGTGGATATGGCGACGTGGGCAAAGGCTCTGCCGCGTCACTTCGCGGTGCAGGTGCGCGTGTTAAGGTGACCGAGGTTGATCCAATTTGTGCGCTTCAGGCCGCTATGGATGGGTTTGAGGTTCTAACACTCGAAGACGCAGTTGAAACGGCAGACATCTTTATCACCACAACAGGCAACAAAGACGTCATTCGCATCGAACATATGCGCGCGATGAAGGACATGGCGATTGTTGGAAACATCGGTCACTTTGACAACGAAATCCAAGTTGCGCACTTAAAGAACCACAAATGGACCAACATCAAGGACCAGGTAGACATGATCGAAATGCCATCAGGCAACCGTATCATTCTGCTTTCAGAGGGTCGTCTCTTGAACCTTGGTAATGCAACTGGACACCCATCCTTTGTCATGTCAGCCTCGTTCACGAACCAGGTTTTGGCGCAGATTGAACTTTGGACAAAGGGTGATGAATATAACAATGATGTTTACATCCTACCAAAGCATTTGGACGAAAAGGTTGCGCGCCTGCATTTGGATCGCATCGGTGTGAAGCTTACAACACTTGCCAAAGATCAAGCAGACTACATCGGCGTCACACCAGAAGGCCCATTCAAGCCAGAACATTACAGATATTAAACGCAAAGCTTAAACCTATTGCTTGCAAGCCCTGTGTGAAATTCATGCAGGGCTTTTTTTGTGCGCTCTGCGCCACAACTTCTCTTCGTCCTCGCAGATTTTGTTTGTCATCGCACGGTTTTTGAATAAATATGACAAAAGTAAATAAAATAATCCAAAATGGCATATTATGAGAAAGCGCGACGAACTGATCGAAAAGTATGCAGATGATCTGAAAAATAAGTGTGGAATGTAGCCAGACATGGATTTGTTGACAACTGTTACCATTGGATGTGGGCCTTCAATCTAGAATGCGGATGCGTCCACAGTTGCTGGGAGCCAAGAGAGCGAGTTGGAAACAGTCAAAACAATTTTCTTATCAAGAAACTTGGCTAGTCTGATGGGCCTGAATTGATGGATGAAATCAATAGCGTGATCGAAACATATCGCCGTCCCGAACGGAACAAATATCGCGCCGTTGTTTATTACATGCTGACCAAGCATTTCGGTAAAGAGTCTGTCTATTCTTAAGGGTTTCAATATTAAAAACTGTTTTGAATAAATTGCGAAATAGTCTTTGCTTGGAAATCTTACCCTGTCATGTATTGTTGTTTTGTCCGGCTAGGAAGGCCGGACCCATTCTTTTACATCGCTGTCGATTTATTACCGCTAAACTAGCAGTCTGTTATGGTACATACGTCATCAATCAGAGTTGGTATTACCAAGTCCACAGATAACCGCCCACTCCTCGGCAGTGACGGGTTGCACGGATAAGCGAGCGTTTTTGACCAAGACCATTTCGGTCAATCGTGGATCCGTTTTTATCTGTTCTAGGGTCACAGGAATTTGCATCGATTTTACGGCGCGAATATCCACGCATTCCCAACGTGGATCATCAGTTGTGCTATCGGGATGAGCGTTGGCACAGACTTCGACAATCCCGACGATTTCCTTGTCCTTTTGTGAATGATAAAAGAACCCTAAATCACCAACATGCATCTGGCGCATAAAATTACGCGCCTGATAATTGCGCACACCATCCCATTCTTCACCGATATCCCCTTTGGTGATCTGCTGATCCCACGACCACGTGGACGGTTCAGATTTGAATAACCAATATTGCAAAGTTTAGATTACCTTATTCCATTGAATAAGTTCTGCACTTTGGAACAAGCCTGCAAGGTTGTAGGGATCATTCTTTGCCCAGTCTTCCGCCTGGGCCATGGTGTCAACTTCTAACACAACAAGTGAGCCACACATATTCCCATCGCTATCCAGTAATGGACCCGCATGCCGCGCGAGTCCAGTTTCCTTCATATAGGCAAGATGATCTTCACGATTTGCTTTGCGTGTTTCCAGGTGATCAGGTTTATCTTTTGCGATTAATGCAACAAGCATCATTCTTCCTTTTGTGGGCGCGCAAGCAACGCGGCTAGTAATGTTTCTACGTCTTTTGTGCCAGTTACTAGATCAGAAACTGATCTAATGATTGGCACATCCAAACCCAATTTATCTGCCTTCGTCAATGCAGCTTGGGCGGTAAATTTTCCTTCTACTGTTGTATTTTCTTTAAAATCTCGCCCTTGGCCCAGTTGCATTCCGTAACGAAAATTCCGTGACTGTTCGGACATACAGGTCAAGCTTAGGTCGCCAAATCCTGATAGTCCGCATAACGTTGTGTCAAGACCGCCCAACGCGGCTGTGAAACGGCGCATTTCCGCAAATCCACGTGTCATCAGCGCGGCCCGCGCGCTTTCACCCAATCCCGCGCCAATTGCCGCGCCGCAACCAATAGCAATAACGTTTTTCAATCCGCCACCCAATTCCGCACCAATAACGTCCTGTGTCCGGTACAGGCGAATATTTTTTGACACTAGCTGATTTTGCAGTGCAATGCCTAATTCTGCCTGTTCGCAGGCCAACGTAAGCGCTGTGGGTAGTCCTCTTGCGATATCATTAGCAAAGCTGGGGCCGGTAAGGATTGCGGCCTGATCTGAAACGTTTTTCAGCATGTCCACCGGCCCTTTGCCAGTTTCCATGTCAAATCCCTTGCAACATGCGATAAGGGTTCTTCGCTGCAGATGTGTATGATTTTCTTCTATAAATTTGCGCAGACTTTGTGTTGGAACCGCGATTAAAATTGCATCAGAATCACAAGCTAACTTGAAATCAGACGTGACATATAACGATGTTGGAAATGGACAGTTCGGCAAACGGTCTTTGTTTTCTCGGTCCTGTGAAAACGCAATAACTTGTTTCGGGTTTCTGCCCCATAAAGTTATTGAATTATCGCCTGTTGAAAGCGAAATCGCCAAAGCGGTTCCAAATGCACCACTGCCTAGAACAGAAATCTTCATGCTTTAGCGCCCTTTTTACCATGCCCGATCAATGGCCTTTTTGATTGGTCCAGAGGCCATCGCGGACGCGCGACCAAATGCGTTGGATCGACCAAATCATTCATGTAAATTTCTGCAGCGGCATATGCGATCATTGCCGCATTATCCGTGCAATATTTTAAAGGAGGTGCGTTAAATGCAATCGAATGATCCGCACATAAATCTTGCAGCTTGGCGCGGATCTCTGAATTAGCTGCAACTCCACCTGCCACGGTAAAGGTTGGTGTTTGCGGAAGTAGTTTGAAATATTCTACAATTGCACGGCGCGTTTTTTCGACTAGTACATCCGATATCGCTCTTTGAAAACTAGATGCAATATCGTTGACGTCTGATTGATGAAGACCACCCTTATAACGAACGATTTCATCACGAACACGCAAAACGGCGGTTTTTAAACCTGAAAATGACATGTCGCATCCCTCACGATCCAACAGTGGACGTGGAAGCGTGAATTTGGTTGGGTCACCATCACGTGCTGTGGCATCAATTGAGGGTCCCCCTGGCTGTGGTAGGCCCAGCAATCTGGCTGTTTTATCGAATGCCTCGCCCGGAGCATCATCAATGGTGCCACCTAGCCTTACAAACTGATTTGTCCCTTTCACGATCAAAAATTGGCAGTGCCCGCCAGAGATCACCAACATCAAATATGGATATTCAATTGCATCTGTCATTCTGGGCGTCAGAGCATGACCTGCTAAGTGGTTAACGCCAACCAAGGGTTTTTGTGCGCCCATCGCAATTGCCTTGGCTGACATGACACCCGACAACACGCCACCGATCAAACCAGGACCTGACGTGACCCCAATTAAATCGACATCTTCTAGGTTCACGCATGCCTGATCAAGCGCTTGCTCTACACACAGATCAAGCATTTCTGCATGTGCCCTTGCCGCGATTTCTGGAACCACACCGCCAAAGTCTTTGTGTAGATCCGTCTGACCAGAAACAACGGAGGAAAGAATCTCGGTATCTGTTTCAGTTGACACTCTTAAAACGGCTGCTGCGGTATCGTCGCAACTGCTTTCTAGCCCTAAAACCAATAACTTACCATCAGCCATGTTCTATCCGTTGTGTCTAGTTTGATTGGCAGCTATCATTACCATGTAACTTACTTAACCTTATGCAATGCACCAAGATCACGAACCTAAAATTATTCTGACACGTCCCGAACCGGGGCTGACGAAATTTTTAGGTCAGCTTGCACAAGAAATTCCAAGTGCAAATGTATATTGCGAAGCCCTACAAGTAATAGATTTCATACCCTATCAAGGTGATTTAACGCGGTATAGCGGGTTTGTTTTTACTTCGTCAAATGGTGTTCGCGCAGCCAAGCGATGGAATTTGCCCACTCGCCTTGGTTTTGGCGTGGGAAAGGTCACGACAGAGCTTGCGCGTTCATATTGTGATCCGGTCTACGATGGCGGATCTGATGTCGAGGCGTTGATCGCACTAATAGAATCAATGATGCCTGACGGACCATTGTTGCATATCCGCGGGCGTGTCAGCATCGGTAATTTGGCCACGCGACTTTCGGAATATGGGATCGAAACGCATGAAGCGGTTGGGTATGAACAAAACGTTTGTGCGCCTTCAGATGCATTGATCCAATTGTTACAAGGGGGAAAGCCGATGATTCTTCCCCTATTTTCGCCGAAAAGTGCAAAGATATTTAAGACGCTGTCCACAAATCGGGAACATTGGCATGTTGTCGCCATGAGCCAAGCTGTCGCAGAGATTTTTGATGCCAATAACGTATTGAAGTTGGACATTGCGCAAAAACCGAATGGGGCAGCAATGTTGAATTGCGTGGTGAATGCATGGCGAAGTTATGTGGTTTGAGACAGAAAGCTTTATTGTTGTTGGAGTATTGGAATGACAGATGAAAAAGATGAAAAAGCTGTTGAGCCGATTGATGATCAAACCCACAACATCGAGGATGCGGTTGTTGTAGAAGACGCGCAGGAAGTTGTTAGCGATGAACCATCAGAGGATGCTGTCACTGATGTTTCAGAGGCCGGCGATACTAAACGGAAATCAACTGGCGTTGTGCCATTACTCGTTGCTGGATTTATTTGTGCTGGTCTTGGATTTGGTGCTGCAATTTTGTCCCAACCCTCTAACCCGATCTGGCCTGTGCATCCTGATGTGGCACAGTTTCGTGATGAAGCGACTGGTCAAATCACAGGCATAGATAAGCGTTTAAACGCGTTAGAACGGCGTGTAACAGACGCTGATCAACGTGCAGTAGGTGCTGTGTTCCAATCTGATCTTGATGCACTGACCGCTGGCTATGATCAGCGATTTTTAGGGATCGCATCACAGCTTGAAAACTTTGATAAGCGTCTTGCCGCGCTAGAAAAAAGTACAATTGAATCTGCTATACCCGATGAATTGGTCACACAGTATCAGGACGAGGTGAAACGCCTGAAAGAAACATTAGAGGCACAGCGTGAAAGCCTGCAAAAATTCATGTCGGAAACTGCACAAACCGCAAATGAGGTGGCCCAGCGTGCAAAAGATACAGTTGCACGAGGTATTTTGGCGCAAATCCGTGCTGCGATTGAAGCGGGCGGCCCATTTGACACCGCAATCAAGGAATTTGATGAACAGGTTGGACAGGCGCTTCCAAACCAGTTGCGTTCATTTGCCGAAGAGGGGGTTCAAACCTATCAAGAATTGCGGGATAGTTTTGCAGAAGCTGCACGATCGGCTCTAAACGCTGCGCGTGATGAACTTAACGAAAGCGAAGGCTTCACGGGAATTGGCAACTACCTGCGCAAACAATTTCAGGCCAGATCAGTAACACCAAAAACGGGTGATGATGCGGATGCGGTTTTGTCGCGTGCAGAACAAGCGTTGCGTGAGAACGATTTGAATGGCGCGTTGAATGAACTGGATGCATTGCCAGATGCAGCACGCCATCAGATGCAACCTTGGATCGATCAAGCACGCGAACGTCAAGACGCGCTGGAACAATTAGACATTTTAAGCCAAGAAATAGGAAACTAAGTCATGCTGACATCACTGTTTAAAATTGTGTTATTCCTCATGATTGTGGTGGCTATTTCATTTGGCGCTACACATTTGATGGACGGTGACAATACGATCATTGGTGATTTGATGATCACTTTGGGCGGGGTTGAATACACCCTTAGTGCAATAGAAGCGGTCATTGTTTTAACGCTTTTGGTTGTGTTGATTTGGGTTGGGTTGAAGTTGTTGTCGCTACTTGTCGCGACGTTGCGGTTTATCAACGGTGATGACACGGCCATTTCGCGCTATTTTAATCGATCCCGTGAACGGCGTGGGTATCGCGCGTTGTCCGAAGGAATGATGGCCCTTGCGTCGGGTGATGCGAATGCTGCGATGACCAAGGCAGGTCAGGCAGAGCGGTACCTGCAGCAGCCAACCTTGACCAATTTGCTTGCGGCGCAGGCTGCGGAAATGTCTGGGAATACGACACGTGCCGAACAGATTTACAAAGAATTGATTAAGGATCCCCAAACCCGATTTGTGGGTGTCCGCGGGATCATGAAACAACGCCTTGCGACGGGCGACACAGATGTTGCGCTTAAACTGGCGCAAAAAGCCTTTGAATTAAAGCCCAAGCACGAAGAGGTGCAGGATGTTTTGCTACAGCTTCAGGCTAAATCGCACGACTGGCAGGGCGCGCGCAAAACCCTTGGTGTGAAACTTAAGCAGGGGAAAATACCACGTGATGTTCATAAACGCCGAGAGGCTGTTTTGGCATTGTCTCAAGCCGCGGATGTCATCGACGAGGAAAATTCAATCGAGAAACGAGAAGCGGCGATTGAAGCGAACCGTCTGTCACCAGATTTGGTGCCCGCAGCAGCGATGGCGGCGCGTGAATATATCGCGCAGGGCAAGCCAAAATTGGCAGTTCGCGTCATTAAAAAGGCCTGGGAAAGTCAGCCACATCCTGATTTGGCAGCGGCCTTTTCAGAAATTGCACCAAATGAAACGCCGCAAGAGCGCCTTAAGCGTTTTGCGCAGCTTTCAAAGTTGAACCCATATCACATTGAGTCACGTTTGATGATGTCTGAACTGAACCTTGCAGCCGAAGATTTCCCAGAGGCGCGGCGCGCATTGGGGGATATCGTGGAGAACGAACCCGATGCACGTGCCCTAACAATCATGGCCGCGATTGAGCGGGGTGAAGGCAGCTCGGACGAGGTTGTGCGCGGTTGGCTGACCAAAGCGTTGTCAGCTCCGCGTGGACCTCAGTGGGTTTGTGACAAGTGTAACACCATCCATTCTGACTGGGTGCCTGTCTGTTCATCGTGTGATGTGCTGGACACGCTAAGCTGGAAGCAAGCGCCGCAAAATGAAATGCAGACAAGTACAGGGATTGAAATGCTCCCACTTTTGATGGGAGCATTTCAGGATGAAATGGATGAAGGTGATCTAACTAAAATAGATGAGCCAGCGATGGATCAAAGCCAAAGCTGAGGTCCTGACCAACTTCTATTTCGGGCACATCTTGTCCCGCAAAACGGAACGGCGTTCCGTCTTGGGTGCGCAATTCCACGACGGTTTCTGTACCTAATCGTTCGACAAGTGTCACGGTACCCTTCAGCTGACCGTTGGGATCCAAAACCAAATGTTGTGGTCGCACACCCATGCGAACCGCAGCTCCGTTTGATTTTTCTGTCGCGACAAGACGCAGACCACTTATCTGCATTCCTGATCCATTGAATTTAGATGTCGACGCATCTGTTAATTCACCATCAAAGAAATTCATTTTGGGAGATCCAAGGAAGCCCGCCACAAATTCATTATCTGGGCAATTAAACAAATCCATCGGCGAACCAACTTGCATGATTTCACCGTCTTTTAGAACTACGATTTTATCCGCAAGCGTCATAGCCTCGACTTGGTCGTGGGTCACATAGATCGTGGTTGCACCCAGTTGTTTGTGCAATTTTGCAATCTCAACGCGGGTGTCATGGCGCAGCGCGGCGTCAAGGTTTGACAGGGGTTCATCGAATAAAAATACATCTGGATTGCGCACAATCGCACGTCCGATTGCAACACGCTGACGCTGACCACCGGAAAGCGCAGCGGGACGGCGATCCAGCAGATGTTCCATTTGCAAAATTTTTGCAGCGGCCTCTACGCGCTCTTGAATTTCGGCCCTGGCGACGCCCTGCAAGCTTAGCGAAAAGGCCATGTTGTGAAAAACGCTCATGTGTGGGTAAAGCGCATAGGATTGGAAAACCATCGCAATGCCGCGCTCAGAAGGTGGCAAATCCATAACAGGACGGTCGGCGATGATAATTTCACCGCTTGTCAGGCTTTCTAATCCTGCGATAAGGCGCAGTAGGGTTGATTTACCGCATCCAGATGGTCCCACAAAAACAACAAACTCACCCTTGTCGATAGACAGGTCAACGTCGCGGATGACGCGGGTTTTGCCGAATGTCTTCTCAACATTTCTAAGTTCTACCTGTGCCAAATTAAATCTCCTCAAAGGATGCAGTTAGTGTGTCAAAATCAAAGGTGCAGCGCAGAGTTTGTGCGTTGCTGATACGATCAAATACCAATGTACGCGCATCACCGCTTACGGCGCTCATCGTATTGGCATTCATGATAGCCGGCTGATTTTTACGCCAAGCCAAGAATTGCGCAAATTGTCGATAGATGGATCCATCTGTTTGGGCCATGTCCAATCCAGCGCGCTTCAAATGTTGACCGGATATAGGAAGCCATGTCGCATCTGCTGTTGAAAAACCACCGTGTTGATTGGATTTTTCCCAAACCATCGGCGTGCGGCAGGTGTCGCGTCCCAAAAACGCTGGTGCAAATTTTACACCCCAGGGGTCTTGCATTTGCTCTACAGGGATATCCGTAACGTCCTCAAGCCCGAGTTCCTCGCCCTGATAAACACAACTTGAACCGATCAAACAGGTTTCCAGTTTAAGCAGCAACAGTTGCATTGCATCGCTTTGGTCAGGACCAAGACCCAGTGCAGCAAGTTGACGTGTTGCCGAGCGTGGAACGTCATGGTTTGAAAAGGCAAAGCATAAGCGACCAGTGCCATTAAACACATCAACCGCATTGTTAATCGCATTGCGCAGGCCATCAACACTCAACCCACCCCATGCCAATAGATCAAAGTTATAGGTTGCGTGAAGTCGTCCAGTGTCGGTAAAGGTTTTGCTGACCTCCATGGCGCAGCCTTTGTCGCCGTCCACTTCACCCATCAAAAACCGATCACCATCGTATTCATCTGTGATTTTTCGATAATTTTCGCTGAATGTTTGAATGGCAGGCTGATTTAGCTGCGCAACATCATGCAATTGGCGAAAAAATGGTTGTTGTTGTTGTGGTAAATCACCAGGAACAAAGTTTGGGTTAGCAGAATTATCCAAATAAGGTGCTTGATCGCCATTGATTGTATGAACCGCATCCAAACGGAAGCCATCGACACCGCGATCAAACCAAAACCGTGCAACCTGGTTCAACGCATCGCGTACCTCTGGATTGGCGTGGTTCAAATTGGGCTGTTCTGATAAAAAGTTGTGCAGATAGTATTGCTGACGACGGGGCTCCCAACTCCATGCTTGGCCACCAAAGAATGATAGCCAATTGTTCGGAACTGTGCCGTCAGGATTTGGGTCGACCCAATGAAACCAATCTGCTTTTGGATTATCGCGTGATTGACGGCTTTCTTCAAACCATGGGTGCAAATCCGAGCAGTGTGCTGGAACGATGTCGATCATCAATTTCATGCCTAGGTCATGAATTTTTGCAATCATTTCATCAAAATCAGCAAGAGTGCCATATTCAGGATTTATGTCGCAATAGTTTGAAATATCATACCCAAAGTCCCGCTGAGGAGACATGAAAAACGGGCTGATCCAAATCGCATCAACTCCTAATCCCGCGATATATTCCAACCGCGATGTGATCCCCTTTAGATCACCAATCCCATCCCCATTCGAATCCTGATAAGAGCGAGGATAAATTTGATAAATGACGGCGGTTTCCCACCATTTTAGGTCTGACATTATTTATCCACCCTTCACGGATCCGGCCAAGAGGCCGCGAATGAAATAGCGTTGCATTGATAAAAAGACGATGACAGGAACGATCATGGAAATGACGGCTGATGCGTTCAGCAAGTGCAGCTGATCTTTGAATGTTCCCAGTTGTTTTTGCAGGCGGATTGGAAATACCAAATCCTCGGCATTGTTTGGGCCAATATACAGCGCCACAATCAAATCGTTCCAAACCCACAAAAATTGGAAAATACTGAATGATGCCAGCGCGGGAACAGACAGCGGCACAATCAATTTCGTAAAAATTTGCAGATGGTTGGCCCCATCAATTCGCGCACTTTGCAAGAGTTCCTTGGGCAGTCCCACGATGTAGTTGCGCAACAGATAGATCGCCAACGGTAAGCCAAAGGCAGTATGCGTAATCCAGAGGCCCGCAAAGGATTTTGAGGCGACCTGACAGGTGTCATTTACCTCGCAATCCGTCAGCCATTGGTTCAATTGTGTTGCCCATGATGCAATGCCGCTGAACCCTTGTAACACAGGAAGAAATGCAAGCTGTGTGGGGACAACCATCAAAGAAACTACAATAACAAATAACCAATCGCGCCCTGGGAATGACATCCATGCAAAGGCATACGCCGCAAAGGCGGCGATTGTGATTGGTATGATCGTGGCCGGAATTGTAACGATAAAGGATGAGATTAGCGCGTTTGGAACGTTTTTATTGTCAAACAAAACTTCGACATAGGCATCCGAACCGAACACCGGATCCTGATCGATGAACGCATCCAGTTTTTTGGGCTTTGGTGCGGTTTCCTCGGCGAAGGTCCAGGTAAAATCGCCATTTTCCTGAAACACAAAATCCCCGCCGCGCACATCCATAACCTCACCAGCGGGAACCAGTTTGCGGATCAGCACGGTTTTGTCTGGGTTCTCGGGGTCAGGCACACGCCCCTTAAACAAGATAGAATTTACTTCGCCTGTTACAGGAAAACTTGGGTCATCTTTGTTCAGGCGTTCAAAAATATTTCCCGTCATCACAGTCAGTTTTTCAGCCTCACCATTTTCGTGCGTGCTAAAGCGCTGACCCAATTCGGTTGGCGTAAAGGCCGTCCAGAAACCTGATGTCTTCGACGCGGTTTCCGAGCGAAGCGATGTAGTAACTAGCGCAACAAATGGGACAACCCAGATGAATACAATTAGCGCCAGCACAACGTGTTTAAGTGATCGTGCAACCATCTCGCCTACCCCTTAATGACCAAGTTCTTTTTGTTCGCGGCGGATGCGCCACGCATTGAAAATCATGTTTGGAACAACCGTCAGCATCAGCATTACGGCAATTGATGCAAACAGATTATCAACATTATCACCACCAATGGACCAGTTGTTACGCGCATTTTCCATCATTGTCGCCAGCAACAGTTTGTCATCGTCATTCGCGGACAGGGCATAGGGTATGTCGAATACCTTTAGCACCAAAATGACAAGCGTTGTCCAAACAACCAAAACGGTTGAATAAATCTGTGGCAGTTTCACACGGAAGAACAGTTGGAAAGGATTGGCACCATCGATTGTCGCGGCTTCAATGGTGTCTTGTGGGACACCGCGAAGCGCAGCTGAAAAAATGACCATGGCAAATCCAGTTTGGACCCAAACCAAAATCCACATAAGAAAGAAGTTGCCCCAAAATTTCAGATTGTAAAGCGGTTCGTTGTATTCTGCGGTATGGCCAAGCAGGGCTTTTAACAAACCGATTTGATAGGAGGGCGTGACACCGTTGATGGTTTGTTGCGCCTCAATCCCGCCCCCGGCAAAGATATTTCGCCAAATTACCGCGGCCCCAACGAATGAAATTGCCAAAGGTACAAAGATCAGCGTTTTAGCAACAATACCCCAGCGCACTGAGTCCGCTAATACCGCGATCAACAAACCCAAAGAAATACAGCATGTCGGCACAAGGATCAGCCACATCAAACTGTTTCGCATCGCCAAGCGGAACTGCAGATAACCCAATGCGGATTCATCCCAAAGGAATGCATAGTTGCGAACAGTTGGTGTTCCATCCGCCTCTTGGAAGGAAATACTAAGCGTTGAAAAGGCGGGGATTAACAGGAATAGAAGTAATAAAACAAGGGCAGGACCAACAAAAATCCAAGGCTGAATCGCTTCAATTATTGTCGACTGACGACCAAGGGAGCCCTGCGACGATACACGTGCAAGCCCCATGTTTAACCAGTTTGAAATCCAGAAGTATAGAAACGAAATACCAACCGCGATAAAGATTGCGCGGATTGCGAAACCGATTTTTGAAAAACGTTCAATGGTGTCAAATTCCGGAAACGACCATTCGTTCGTGCGATGCAGCCAAATACCAATATTTGCAAAAAAGTCATCAATCGGCCCAGTCGCAACAAAGGCAACAACGGCTGTTGTGGGCAGAAGAAAGACAACGGTTAATAAGATTGCCAAACCATTGCCGGCTATTACAGGTCTAATTGAACGCATGAGTAGGTCCGAAACGATTTAATGATGTTTCAAATTGAGGAAAGGGCGCAATCGCGCGCCCCTTCGCTATAGTGTCTGCAATCTAAATTACTTGATTGCGTCCCAAGCTGCCTGAATATTGTCAGCAGTTGTTTGTGCATCCTGACCGTTTGCAAAGGCTGTCATCTCTGACCAGAATGCGCCCGCACCGATCGCACCTGGCATTAGGTCAGATGCGTCAAAGCGGAATGTTGTTGCGTTTGACAGAATTTCACCTTGCTTACGAAGTGCTGGTGTCGCGTATGCGTTTAGGTCGGCACCTTTGTGCGCAGTTAGGAACGTGCCTTGTGACATCCATGCTTCGTGTGCTGATGCTTCTTTCATATACTCAAAGAAGGCACGTGTCGCGGGTGAGTCTTTGGTCATTGTCCAAAGAGTACCCGCGCCCAAAACGGGGTTGCCTAGATCTTTTGACGCATATGGTGGGAAGTAGAAGAAGTCTGCTTCACCGTTTGCAACTTCTTCACCTTTTTTCGGGAAGAACGCTGGAATGAATGACGCCTGACGGTGCATCATGCAGCTTGCTGGTGATGAGAATAGACCTTTTGGCGCGTCGCCAAAGAATGTTGTCGCAACAGATGATGCACCACCCGCAACATAATCGTCATTGCGTGAGAATTGGCCATATACTTCCATCGCGTTCAATACTTCTGGGCTGTTGAACGGTAGGTCGTTTGATACCCAGCGGTCATAGTTTTCAGGAGACGTTGTGCGCAGCATCAAGTCTTCCATCCAGTCTGTCGCTGTCCAACCAGTCGCGTTTCCAGATTCTACACCGATACACCATGGTGTGTTGCCGTCTGCAACCATTTGGTCTGACAATGCGATTAGCTCTTCCATAGTTGATGGAATTTCATAACCGTTGTCTTCGAACTGCTCTGGTGAATACCAGACCAATGATTTCAGGTCCATTTTGAACGCAAAACCGTAGAAGTTTTTGTTGCCGTCCGCATCTGCGTATGTACCAAGATCGACCCATGATTGGCCCGCACCGTAGTTTGCCGCCATCCAGTCTGCAGATGCTTGACCTAGTGGTACAAGGTGGCCTTCTTTCGCCATATCACCTGCCAAACCTGGCTGAGGGAAGATTGCGATGTTTGGTGCGTTGTTTGAACGTAGGTCTGCAACGATCAATGCCGCAAAGTCACGAGAACCAGAGTACTTAACAACTGCGCCAGTTGCTTTTTCAAAGCAGCTAACTGTGTTCGTTAGCATTTCTTCGTCTTTGCCCTCCATAGAGCCCGCGATTGTGATGACTTCACCGTCAAAGCGACCTAGGTCACCCAATTTTGATGGTGTGTCACACACGTCAGCACTTGCAACGCCTGCAAGCGTGAAAGATGCAACAGCAGCCGCACCCAGTGTCTTGAAGTTGATAGCCATAAAAATTTCTCCCAATTTTTTATGATTGGTGATTTTTCACCATTAAGGTTCCGCTGTGAATATCACACCGTATCCCGATGTTTACCGCTAACATTTTGTTAAATTAATGGTCAAGCTAAGATAGTACCAAACACGGAAAAAACGCTTAAATTTATGGATTTTTCACTGATTTTTTTGCACCATTAAACTTACGTTACGTAAGATCCATCACATGGAATTTACCCAGCGACGTATTTTCCATTTGAAAAGATCAATGGTGAACCGTCGGTTGCCCGAAAATCAATAACTTTCCCAACGATGATTGTGTGGTCACCACCATCAAAAGTTGCGTGTTGTTGGCACATGAAACGTGCAACACCACCCATTAAGTATGGGCATCCAGTCGCAGCGTGTTTCCAATCTGTCTCGCTGGATCCGCCTGCTGATTTGGCGAAATCACGACACAGGTCCAGTTGGTCAAATGACGCGATGTGAATGGCGAATTCAGTTGCATTCACAAACGCATCATACCGACGCGAGGATTTCGCAGGGGACCACAGCACAAGCGGTGGATCAAGCGAGAGACTTGCAAAACTGTTTGCGGTGATCCCCATTGGTCCGTCTGGACCGCTGCATGTGACAATAGTCACACCTGTCGCGAAACGACCCAATGCATCGCGAAATGCGCGCTCATGAAAGCTTGTTGGCGTTGTCATCTTTATCCTTACGCAACTTCACGTCCAAGCGCGGCCGTGTAAATTTCATACCATGTTTGGCGATCCATTTTCACGTCTAATGCAGCTGACATGCCCTTTATCCGATCAAGTGAATTCGTACCAAGGACAGGTAGTATGCGAGAGGGATGTGCCAAGAGCCATGCAATCGCAACAGCGGTTTCATCAACATTATTTTGTAATGCCACATTGGATAGGGCGCTCATGATGTCTGGATGATCGCCGGAAAACAGCGCGCCACCTGCCAATGGCGACCATGCCATCAAAGGTGTTCCGATCCGCTGATGAAAGGCGACATCTCCGTTCACAAATGAGTCATGCGCCAAAACACTCAGTTCAATTTGATTGGTAACCAGCTGATTTTTCATCGCTGATTGCAAAAGTTCCCAATCATAGTGTCGAAAATTCGATACGCCAACACTGCGAACCTTGCCTGATGCAATGACTTCATCCAATGCGGCCCCTGTTTCGTGGTGATCCATCAATGGGTCAGGCCGGTGGATTAGAAGCAAATCAATGTGATCAATCCCCATCAAACGAAGTGAATGATCAACGGACGCCAAAATGTGCGCACGCGAAGTGTCATAATATTTCACGCGTGCGTCTGCGTATCGACCAACAGGTGCGATGATATCACATTTCGTGACGATCTCCATTTTGTTGCGCAAAGTTGATCCAGACAGCGCATTTCCCAAAATTTCTTCGGCCTCATACCCACCATAAATATCTGCCTGATCAAATGACGTAATGCCCTGATCCAAACTTGCATCAATTTTAGCGCGCACGTGGTTAGGACTGGTATTTTTGTCATCGCCTAATCGCCACATGCCATAGACGATCCGCGACAGGCTAACCTCTTTATTCAGGGAAATACGTTCCATTATTTTCTAACTCCTGCGCCCAGTGGCGTCATTGGTGTTTTGGATGGCACACGACCATATGCATGCGGCAGAGAACATGTTTTCATGTTCGGCAGCACTTTGGTGCCAAAATGTTTGCATTCGTCAATATGTGGGTAGCCCGACAAAATGAAAGCGCGAATGCCCATTTTTTGATAGGCTTCAAGCTCACTCAAGACTTGATCCGCAGACCCAACAATGGCCGCCCCACACCCTGAACGCGCGCGCCCAACACCCGTCCAAAGATGGGGTTCGACATATCCAAATTCATCTGCAATATCGCGGTTTTTGGCCTGATGTGAAACGCCCAAGGATGTGCTGTCTAGCGCTCGTTCGCGGATTTTGCGACCATGTTCATCATCGAGCTTGGACACAATGTGCTCTGCGTATTCTTTCGCCTCTGCTTCAGTATCACGTACGATTACATGAACACGTAAACCATAATCTAATGTGCGATTATAACGCTCTGCAACTGTATTTACGGCCTTCATACGCTCCGCGATTTGCTCTTTGGGTTCAGGCCACATCAAGTACACATCACAGTGCTGTCCGCATAACTCAAGCGCGGCAGGCGAGTAGCCTCCAAAATACAACAATGGACCGCCCGTTTGATACGGTTTCGCTGGATCGGATGTCAGCCCTTGGAAATTATACACCTCACCCTGATAGTTGATTTCATCCTGCGTCCAAGCTTGTTTCAGGATTTCGACCACCTCGCGCGATCGCTGATACCGAAATGCGCTATCCGCCTTTTCACCTGGAAAATCGCTACTGATTATGTTCACGGTCAATCGTCCGTGCATCATGTGATCCAGTGTCGCGATTGTACGGGCCAGCATGATGGGCTGCATTTCTCCGCAACGCACGGCGGCGAGCATATTGATCCGATCAGTGATTGGGGCACAGCCCGCCACAAAGCTCAGCGTGTCTTGGCCCACCTGATAGGACGAAGGACACAAAATATTACGAAATCCGTGTTCTTCTGCGGTTTTTACAATTGTGCTGCAGTGATCCCATGATGAACGCAGTGATCCATCGGGTTGCCCCAAAAATTGATAGTCATCTGAACATAGGGCAGAAAACCATGATACCTCTACTGCGTCCAAATCTGGCGATGTTATGGGAACAATCGTCATGCCAACCTCATCCAATGAATTACCACTTGCGTAGCATCAGATTTATAGTAGATCAATAGTGTATCAATTTTTTATTCTGGACCAGATGAGCAATCAACAAAGCCTGCCAAAATATCTTCAGATTAGTGAACTGCTGATCCGCGATATCGCCGCGGGCCGCCTTGAGGATGGTGCGCGCCTACCTACTGAACGCGACTTGGCAACACAATTATCAACATCCGTTGGCACACTGCGCAAAGCATTGTCGGAATTAGAGCGGCAGGGATTGGTAGTACGGGTCCAAGGATCAGGAAACTACATTCGATCCAAATCAGAAGTGAATTCGATTTATTCCTTCTTTCGCGTAGAATTATTAGAGGGTGGCGGGCTTCCTCGGGCAGAGGTTCTTGACGTGTCCAAGCAACCCAAACCCACTGAATTTCCCTATTTCGGGTCTAATAATGATGGTTTCAGGATCCGCCGCATGCGGTATTTGAACGATATTCCAGCCGCGCTGGAAGAGATTTGGTTAGACGCAAATCATGCAAAACACATTACCCCCGCGGATCTAAACGAAGCGCTTTATGTGTATTATCGCAAATCGCTTGATCTATGGATCACGCGGGCCGAGGATCGCATTGGATTGCAGCCAAAACCAACGTGGTGCCCCAAATATTTGCACCTTGATGACATCACAGTCTGTGTGGAACGGCTGAGTTTTGATCAGCGCGATCAGCCCGTTGAATTTTCCAAAAGCTGGATCAACTCTAACGTTGCCCAATACGTGGCACGCATAAAATAGGAGCAGTTATGAAAACGGTTAAATATGGAATAATCGGTTGCGGCATGATGGGCCAAGAACATCTGCGCAATATTGCATTGCTGCCTGATGTCGAGGCGACAGTCATTTTTGAACCTGACGCAGGGATGCGTGCGGCAGCAGCTGAGTTGGCACCCAAGGCAAAGTTTGCTGAAAGTGAAGCGGACGTTTTACATGACCCTGATATTGATTGTTTGTTGGTGGTCTCGCCAAATCACGAACATTTGCGTCAGTTAGAATGCGCATTGGACGCACCTCATCGCCCGATCCTGATAGAAAAACCCCTATTCACCCAAGAAGATGGGGCAGAACGGATCAAACAATTTGCTGCACAGTATTCAGCACCAGTCTGGGTTGCCATGGAATACCGCTATATGCCGCCTGTTGCGGCACTGATCGATAATTTGGATATATCCACTGGGGGTGCGCGGATGTTAACCATTCGTGAACACCGCTTCCCGTTCTTGGAAAAGGTTGGGGATTGGAACCGGTTCAACGCCAACAGTGGTGGTACATTCGTTGAAAAATGCTGCCACTTTTTCGATTTGATGCGTTTAATTCTGAAATCAGATCCTGTTCGCGTGATGGCATCGGGTGGGCAAGTCGTAAACCATTTAAATGAAACCTATGATGGTAAGGTGCCTGATATTTGGGATCATGGGTACGTGATCGTTGATTTTGCAAGCGGTGCGCGCGCCATGTTAGAATTGTGCATGTTTGCCGAGGGTGCCGAATTTCAGGAACACATTATTGCAACTGGGCCTGATGGGATCATTGAGTCCCTTGTGCCTGGACCCGAGCGATTTTGGCCGACAGAAACATTGGGGCCCAGTCCGACGCCCAAGTTAATTGTCAGTCCGCGTAACCCAAAAGGCCCGATTGAAAAGGAAATTCCCGTCGATCCAACAATCTTGGCGGCGGGAGATCACAATGGATCAACCTTTTATCAACATCAGAAATTCGTTGATATGGTACGCAATGGTAGGCAGCCAGAAGTGTCGCTGAATGATGGAATGTGGGCGGTTCGTATGGGTCAAGCCGCCCAAGAAAGTGCGCGTACAGGTCAAGCCATCATTTTATAAAACGATCATAAACGAACATTATTGACCAAAAACGAAAATACAGACATAAACGCCCCAAGTCGGTTAAGGGGCGTTTCAGATGTCTGATTATGATTTTGATGTCTTTATCATCGGGGGCGGTATTAACGGGTGTGGTATCGCACGTGATGCAGTCGGACGTGGGTATCGCGTGGGTCTGGCCGAAATGAATGATCTTGCTTCGGCAACATCTTCGGCATCTACAAAATTATTTCATGGCGGCCTTCGTTACCTAGAATATTTTGAATTCCGGTTGGTGAAAGAGGCGCTGGTTGAACGCGAACATTTGCTGCATGCCATGCCGCATATCAGTTGGCCAATGCGTTTTGTTTTGCCAATCGCGCCCGACATGCGATTTGACAACAGCACGCCGACATCACGATTGTTGCAAAAGATCATGCCGTGGATGAAGGGCCGCAGGCCTGGTTGGTTAATTCGACTGGGTCTGTTTTTGTATGACCACATGGGTGGCCGAGAGGTTTTGCCCGCGACGAAAACGTTGAATTTGCGCACCGCACAAGAGGGAGGTCCGCTGAAACAATTGTTTGTGAAAGCATTTGAATATTCCGATTGCTGGATCGAAGATTCTCGGCTTGTGACATTGAATGCGCAGGATGCACAGCAGCGTGGCGCAACGATCATGACGCGTACCAAGGTGGTTGCGACCAGCCGACAGTCGGACCATTGGATTGTTACGCTGTTGGATCAAAAGACCCAAGTTAGACACGAAATCACGACGAAAATGATTGTGAACGCGGCTGGCCCGTGGGTTGGTGAATTGTTGGGTCAAACTCTGGGATTGAAAACCAATGAAGGCGTGCGATTGGTTCGTGGAAGTCACATTGTTACCCATAAGTTATACGATCATAACAAGGCCTATTTTTTTCAAGGAACGGATGGGCGTATCATTTTTGCGGTTCCCTATGAACGTGATTTCACGTTGATCGGCACAACGGATCAGGATCACTTAGATCCAGATGCACCGGTCGAATGCACCGCCGAAGAACAGGCATATCTATTGAAATTTGCCTCGCAATATTTTGAAACCCCAGTGACTAAGGATGATATTGTTTGGACGTTTTCTGGTGTGCGCCCGCTTTACGATGATGGGGCGTCATCCGCATCGGCTGCGACGCGGGATTATGTGTTAAAGGTGGACAATTCAAATGGGCAAGCGCCTGTTTTGAATATCTTTGGCGGGAAAATCACAACCTATCGAAAATTGGCGGAAAGCGCGTTGGTTGAAATCGAAAATGCGCTGGGCATCAAATCTGGGCCATGGACAAAACGCGTGCCATTACCTGGCGGTGATTTTGACGTAGATGGGTTTGATGAATTGGTCGAAAATCTGTTGGATACCTATGATTTTCTGACACCTTCTTGGGCCACGCGAATGGTTCGTATGTATGGAACGAATGCGGTAAAAATCATTGCCACGGTCACACAAACACCTGATCAAAAACAGAATTTTGGATGTGATGTTACCGCGGCTGAACTGGATTGGGGCATTAAAAACGAATTTGTTCAAACGGCAGACGATTTTGTGTGGCGGCGTTCGAGGATGGGTCTCAAACTTACCTCAGCACAGATTGATGTGATCAATACATATATTTTGGATAACCAATAAAATCAGCGTACTCTTGTTCTTTGTCGCAAAAAACCTTACCTCCTGTGTAACCAAGGAGTGTTCACCATGATGGCAATTTACGGACCTTTGCAACTGATCCTAAGTGTTGTGTATTTTATGATGATTATCCACATCATCATGAGTTGGCTGATCAATTTTCAGGTTCTTAATCTTCATCAGCCTTTGGTGGCGCAAATTTGGATTGGTTTGAACAAATTGCTTGAGCCGATCTACCAACCCATTCGCCGCATTTTGCCAGATACACGTCCCATGGATTTGGCGCCTTTGGTGGCGTTTATCATTGTCATTTCGCTTCAAAATTACATTCTTCCAGAAATTTTTCGCGCGTTTCTTTAATTAAAACAAAGATGTGCAATATTTCGATAATCCGTGACTTGTCATGGCCAATTACCTATGGGACATTGGGTAACGAGCAGTAACCAAGGTAAATAATGACGCAGGCATCAGCAGTTTTGCGCGATGTATTTGGGTTTGATGACTTCAGACCCGGGCAAAAGGATATTGTTGATGCCGTTACTCAGGGCGAAAATGTCCTGGCCATTATGCCCACAGGTGGCGGAAAATCCCTTTGTTATCAATTGCCTGCTCTGTTGCGCGATGGTGTGACGATTGTGGTATCCCCGCTGATCGCACTGATGCGCGATCAGGTTCGTGCTTTGCGTTCCATTGGTGTTGGGGCAGGGGCGCTGACATCTGCAAATACCCAAGAAGAAAATGATGAAATTTTCGCAGGACTTGAGGATGGTTCCCTGCGTCTTTTGTACCTCGCACCCGAGCGTTTGGGCTCCGCTCAAATCACGTCGGTATTACGTCGGTATCGCGTCGGTATGATATCGGTGGATGAGGCCCATTGCGTTAGCCAGTGGGGTCACGATTTTCGTCCCGATTATCTAAAGATTGGCGAATTGCGCCGACAGTTGGGTGTCCCACTGTCTGCCTTTACGGCCACTGCAGATGCCGAAACACGTGTGGAAATTGTCACGCGCCTGTTTGATGATCATCCGCCAAAAACCTTCCTGCGTGGATTTGATCGCCCAAATATTCATCTGGCCTTTGCTGTCAAAAACAACCCGCGTCGACAGATTGTTTCCTACGCCGATGCGCGGCGTGGGCAGTCGGGGATTGTGTATTGCGGAACACGGTCAAAAACCGAAAGCCTGGCCAAGGCATTGGCGGACGAAGGGCACCAAACCTGTTTCTATCATGGAGGAATGGATCCCGTTGATCGGCGTGTGGTTGAGGAACGCTTTAACAAAGAAGAGGGCCTAATCGTGGTGGCCACGGTGGCCTTTGGCATGGGGGTGGATAAACCTGATATCCGTTGGGTGGCGCATGCGGATCTGCCAAAATCAATCGAGGCGTATTATCAGGAAATTGGACGCGCGGGGCGCGACGGGGCCGAGGCCGAAACCCTGACGCTATATGGTGCGGACGATATTCGTTTTCGACGCACCCAAATCGACGAAAGCCTTGCGCCACCTGAACGCCGACATGCCGATCATGGGCGTTTGAATGCGCTCTTGGGATTGGCCGAGGCGTTGAAATGTCGCCGTTCGGTCCTTTTGGAGTATTTTGGGGAGCAGGCGCAGAATTGTGGCAAATGCGATCTGTGCGAAAAACCACCTGAAACCTTTGACGGCACAACGGCCGTGCGCAAGGCGCTTTCTGCGATGTTGCGCACGGATGAACGCTTTGGCGCAGGCCATTTGATTGATATTTTGATCGGGGCCGATACCGAAAAAATGCGTCAGCATGGTCATGCAGATTTGCCCACCTTTAGCGTGGGACGCGATATCAGCAAACAGAATTGGCAAGGTATTTTTCGGCAGATGATGGGCCATGATCTGGCGCGTCCTGATCCCTCCCGCCATGGGGCGTTATGCATGACCCAAGCGGGACTGTCGATTTTAAAGGATCAACAATCCATCACCTTGCGCATGGACACGCTGGAGGTTGAAAAATCACGACCAAATGTAAAGACACTTGTGTCGGATGAGGATGCACCACTGTTGTCCGCACTTAAGGCCAAGCGGCGATTTTTGGCGGAAAAGGCGGATGTTCCTGCCTATATCGTTTTCAATGACAAAACCCTGATCGAAATAGCGCAAAAGCGTCCCAAGAATTTTGACGAAATGGCTAAAATCAACGGAATAGGGTCTAAAAAGTTGGATACCTATGGTGCGGCTTTCCTTGAGGTCATCGTGGGTGAAGTTCAGGAAATGCACCCCAGACGAAAAAAATTCGCGGGCCGCAATGAGGGCACCGTTTATGATCAATTGCTTGAGGTGCAGGCGGATCTGATGCGGGGCGAATGCGGCACGGAAAAACCAATGAGCTGTTCTGCATCACTTCTTGCTAAAATCGCTGAATTAAAGCCGCGGGATGCTGTTTCGATGAACCGTATCTTGGGCGATCGACGTGCGGAACGGTTTGGATCGGCGTTTTTGGAGGTCATTGCCGCGCAATGAATTTGCGGCTCTAACAACTGCTTTTGCAAAGTATGTTGAATAGCGCCCTACATCACTCTAAATCAGGGATACGAAAGGATGTTCAAATGCTTGTAGTCGTCTCGCCTGCCAAAAAACTTGATATGTCGCCCTTATCGGATGTGACGGTCACACAACCGCGTTTTCCCGAAGACGCCACAAAATTGGCCAAGGCCGCAGGACGTTTGACGATCCAAGGATTGCGGGATTTGATGCATTTGTCCGAACCATTGGCCAAGTTGAACAAAACACGGTTTTCTGAATTTGGCGAACAAGAAAAGAAAGCTGCGGTATTTGCATTCGCTGGCGACACCTATCAGGGATTTGAGGCCGCAACGATTGATGAGGATGCGTTGCGCTGGGCGCAGGATCATTTGCGAATTTTGTCGGGTCTTTATGGTTTGTTGCGCCCTTTGGATGAAATTGAGCCCTATCGTTTGGAAATGGGCAGTCGTTTGAAAGTGGGGCGCAAAACCTCACTCTACGAATACTGGGGTGATCGGATCGGAACCGAGCTGAACCAAGACGCAGAGGCAGCAGGTTCAGATATTTTGGTCAACTGCGCATCTCAAGAATATTTTAGGGCAGTTGATTTGAAAAAACTATCATTGCGCGTAATCACGCCGCAATTTTACGAGGAACATGAAAAGGGACCCCGCATCGTTAGTTTTTATGCAAAACGCGCGCGTGGGTCGATGGCCCGATATATTGTGGAAAACCGTATCAAAACGGTGGATGCGCTGCGTGATTTCACGGTGGGTGGATATGCCTATCAGCCTGACATGTCGTCGCCTGAAAAACCCGTGTTCCTGCGCGCCTCTGACTAGGTGACAATCGTCCGAACGCCGCGTATAAGGCGCGCAAAAGATGATTTTGCAAAGGACGACTGCAATGACACTACAGATTTTTGGCCACAAATCCCCAGACACAGATTCAACGGGTTCTCCCATTGTGTGGTCATGGTATTTGAACGAGGTAAAAGGCATCGCAGCCGCACCAAAACTATTGGGTGAACCTAATACCGAGGCAGCATTCGTCCTAAAGCGTTGGAACCTTGATAAGCCAGAAATCATTGATGGAGTGGATGCAGGCGCGCCTGTCGTGATTGTTGATACGAATAACCCCGCTGAATTGCCCGTTGGTATCAATGATGCGGATATTCAGGCCATTATTGATCACCACAAATTGGTGGGTGGTTTGGAAACAAAGGGTCCAATTGGTATCACGATCCGTCCGTTGGCCTGCACCGCAACAATTATGTACGATCTGATGGGTGAAGATGCCGCAAACATGCCCGAGGCGATCAAGGGCGCGGCCCTATCCTGTATTTTGTCAGACACATTGGAATTCCGCAGCCCAACAACAACTGATCACGATCGCGCTGTTGCACAGAAATTGGCAGATGATCTGGGAATTGATATGGCCGCCTATGCCGCCGATCTGTTTGAGGCGAAATCAGATGTATCTGCGTTCAGTGATGCCGAATTGTTGCGCATGGATTCCAAGGAATATGAAGTGGGTGGAAAACAGTTCCGCGTGTCTGTATTGGAAACCACAGCGCCGAAAATCGTTCTGGACCGCAAAGATAGCCTTATGGCCAGCATGGTGGACGTTGCGGCCGAAGACGGCGCGGATCAGGTTTTGTTGTTCGTCGTCGACATTCTAAACGAAGAGGCGACATTGCTGGTTCCCAATGATTTGGTCAAATCAGTTGCCGAAAAATCATTCGGCGCGACCGTCACAGGTGACACCGTGGTTCTACCTGGTGTGATGAGCCGTAAGAAACAGATTATTCCTGTTTTGGCCGTGTAAAGCAGATTACCATGACACAGATCGTCAACGCCCTATCCGATATTTCGGCGCAGTATGATGCCTTGTTCGTGGATCTATGGGGGTGCGTGCACAACGGTGTGCGCGCTTTTGATGCGGCGAATAAGGCCTTGATCGAATATCGCGCGGGCGGTGGCATCGTTGTATTGGTGACCAATTCACCCAGACCCCGCGCCCAAGTGGAACAACAATTGGCCGATTTCGGCGTTGCACGCGATGCATGGGACAGCATCGCGTCATCCGGTGACAGCGCGCGATCTGCGTTGTTCCTGGGTGCTGTTGGTCAGAAAATCTATTTCATTGGTACGGACGCGGAACTTCCCTTTTTCGAACCGCTTAAATTGATTGATGATCCCATTCAGACTGAGCATGTCCCGATTGAGGAGGCCGAGGGTATTGTTTGCACGGGCCTACCAACCGCCGATGGCACACCCGATGATGTGCGTGCGCCTCTGCTTTATGCTAAACAAAAGGGGCTAAAACTGCTTTGTGCAAACCCTGATATTATTGTGGACCGCGGCGACAAACGTGAATGGTGCGCGGGTGCGGTTGCACAGGCGTACACCGAAATGGGCGGAACCTCGCTTTATTTTGGGAAACCTCACGCGCCGATCTACGATTTGGCGCGTCGTCGATTATCGGCCATACGCCCAAATATCCCAGATGATCGTATTCTGGCGATTGGCGATGGGATCACAACCGATATCCAAGGCGCAATTGGCGAGGGAATCGATAGTTTGTTTATTACGGGCGGATTAGCGGCCAAAGAAACCGCGACGGTGACACAGCCTGATCCTGAAAAATTGTCGCAGTATGTTTTGGAAAAACAATTGGACCCGACATTCTCAACTGGTTTTTTGCGCTAAGTTTTTGTTTATAAAAAGTAATACAGTTTAAATTCTGAAGAATGACTATCTGTTCGGATTTCTTTTGCGTGTGCAACATCCTGTTTTCTGCAGTTGCAAAGTAATAAAATTACAATTATATATGTAGAAAGTAATTATTATTACGCATCGAACAGGGAAATCAGATGTTGGACAATCAACCGCGCGGCACAATTTGCATCGAAGATATCGAAATGGGCATGACTCGTTACATCCGCAAGGTTGTGACAGACAAAGACATTGAAATGTTTGCCGAGGTATCCACCGATCGCAATCCAGTGCATTTAGACGACGCATATGCACAAGATACAATTTTCGAAGGGCGCATTGCGCATGGTATGCTGACGGCTGGTTTGATTTCTGCTGTGATTGGTGAACAACTGCCTGGGCATGGCACAATTTACATGAGCCAGAACCTAAAGTTTCTGGCCCCTGTGCGTCCAGGTGATCTGGTTTATGCAGAGGTAAAAGTCACCGACATCGTTATTGATAAACGACGTGTAAAGCTTGAATGCAAATGCGAAGTTGAAGGCAAAAAGGTGCTGGTTGGTGAAGCCATGGTTATGGCGCCAAGCCGTAAGTTTGACTAACATCACATGACGCTGTGTTGCTGCTTGCATCAGCGGCGGGTGCAGTTTACCTCAGTCATATGAGAGTTATCCGCGATTATCAGTTCGTCGATCCAAATGATAAAGGTGCCAGCGTTGCTATTGGCAATTTTGATGGTGTGCATTTAGGCCATCAATCGGTCATTGATTTGGCACGCGATGGTGCAAAACGCCATGATGCCCCGTTGGGAATTTTGACATTTGAACCCCATCCGCGCAGCTATTTTGCGCCCGATGCCGCCCCATTTCGATTGATGGATGCGCATGCCCGCGAAACACGTTTGGCGAAATTGGGGGTCGAACGCCTGTACCAATTGAATTTCAATGCATCGCTTGCCGCGCTGACACCGCGCGAATTCACACAGCACGTGATTGTGGATGGTTTGGGTTTGGTTAACGTGGTTGTTGGTGCGGATTTTTGTTTTGGAAAAGGACGCGCGGGTACAACCATGGATCTGGTGAAGTTTGGTCATGAGATGGGGTTTGACGTAACAATTGCCCCCCTGATCGAAGATGCCAGCATTCAGATTTCGTCAACCGCAATCCGAAACGCATTGTCAGATGGGCGCCCGCGGGATGCGGCCGCACAGTTGGGCCATTGGCACCGCATCGAGGGTGAGGTGATCGGCGGTGAACAACGTGGTCGCGAACTGGGTTACCCAACTGCGAACATGGCAGTGGATGGGCTCCATTTGCCAAAATTGGGTGTCTATGCTGTGATTGTTGATGTGCTGGATGGTCCAAATGCGGGTTCTTATCACGGGGCAGCATCCCTAGGCGTGCGTCCAATGTTTGGTGAAAATACGCCGAATTTAGAGACGTTTATTTTCGATTTCTCAGGCGATTTATATGGATCAACCTTATCTGTCGGTTTGGTTGATTTCCTGCGTCCCGAATTGAAATTTGACGGACTTGATGCACTCATCACACAGATGGATGCTGATTGTGCGCAAGCACGCGAAATCCTTCAATCGTTATGAGTACTGATCCCATAAAACGCAGTGGATTATCTCCAAAGTTTTGGGAGAAAAAACCGCTAAAAGACATGAACCCCATTGAATGGGAGGCCCTGTGCGATGGGTGTGGCAAATGTTGCCTAAATAAGATTGAGGATGAAGATACGCGTGATGTTTATCTAACACGTGTCGCCTGTCGGTTATTGGACGATCAAACCTGTCGTTGCGGACAATATGACATCCGCCATCAATTCGTTTCCGAGTGTATTGTCCTAAATCCTGATACGATTGAACAAAATGCCTATTGGTTGCCGAAAACTTGTGCCTATAAATTACTATGGGATGGTTTGCCGCTGTACGATTGGCATCCCCTGATTTCGGGAACACCACAATCCGTACATGATGCAGGGGTTTCTGTTCAGGGCATGACCGTTCCCGAATTTGAAGTGGATGAAGATGATTGGGAAAATCATCTGATTGAGGAGCCTGAATAATGTTTTTCGCCTCTGACAATGCGGGTCCTGTGCCGCAACAAGTCTTGAATCAAATGGTTTCGGCCAATTCTGGATATTTGCCCAGCTACGGGGCTGATCCACAGATGGAACAGGTGACTCGTCTGGTTCGAGAAAAATTTAAAGCACCAGATGCAGCGGTATATTTGGTCGGCACGGGAACGGCCGCAAATGCATTGGCGTTGTCTACTTTGTCCCGGCCTTGGGAAACAGTTTTCTGTTCACCCGTGTCGCACATTCACGAGGATGAGTGTAATGCGCCAGAATTTTATCTGGGTGGCGGCAAGCTGACCTTAGTTGGCGATAGCGACAAAATCACGCCAGAGGCCTTGTTCAAATCGATCGAAGGTGAAGAAAACCGTGGCGTTCACGGCCCCCAACGCGGGCCTGTTTCCATTACCCAAATCACTGAAAAAGGGCATTCCTATTCCGTGGAAGAGGTTCAAGCCATTTCCAAGGTGGCCAAAACCTATGGCCTCGCCCTACATATGGACGGGGCGCGATTTACGAATGCCATTGTGGCGCGAAATGCGTCGCCTGCCGAAATGACATGGTGTGCAGGGGTCGATGCCCTCAGTTTTGGGGGAACAAAAAACGGATTGATGGGGGTCGAGGGTGTAATCTTTTTCGATCCGAAACATGCATGGGAATTTGAACTGCGTCGCAAACGTGGTGCGCATTTGTTTTCCAAGCACCGTTATTTGTCGGCGCAGATGTTGGCCTATCTTACAGATGATTTGTGGCTGGATCTGGCACGCCGTGCAAATGGAAACTTCGCGCGACTAAAAGCGGGGCTGGAAACAATCCCTGATGTGCAGTTGCGTGGTAATCCCGATGGCAACATGACCTTTTTCGATATGCCCCGAGCGCTACACAAACGTGCAGAGGCCGCAGGTGCCGTATACTATTGGGATGATGTCGAGGGTCCGATGGACCAAATGATTATGGGACGATTGGTCTGCGATTGGTCAATCACGCATGATATGATTGACCAATTTATCGCTTGTTTGCAGTCAGATTAAAAATCCAAGTTTTCGACGCTTAGCGCGTTGCTTTGAATGAACTCGCGGCGCGGCTCGACGACGTCCCCCATAAGTTTGGTGAACAGATCATCTGCCTCGGCGGCGTCTTCGATTTTGACTTGCAACAGAGTACGGGCATCTGGGTCCAATGTAGTTTCCCATAGCTGATCAGGGTTCATTTCACCCAGACCCTTGTAGCGTTGCAATGTCAGACCCTTTTCACCTTCTTTCAAGATCGCATCCAGCAGATCCAGTGGCCCATGAATGGCCAAACTACGGTCTTTGCGCACCAATGTCGCGGTGCTGCCATAGACTTCATTAAGACTTTCGGTAAAGCTGCCGGCCTTACGTGCTTCACCTGATCGCAACATTGGGCCATCAAGTGTACGCATTTCCTCAACGCCACGCAAAATTCGCGACAGGCGAATACCGTGATCTTGCGTAATGCGACCTGTCCAACCGCGTTCATATTCCAGCGCGATTTGGTTCAAACGTTCCGCAACCTGATCTGCAATCCCCTGCAGGTTTGCATCAACCGCACCTGGAACGAATGCACCTGCAATGGCCGCTTGTTCCAAAATATGGCGTGGGTAATGGGTTGGGAACGCTTCTAACACGCGGCGTAGTTGGCGCGCCTCTTCCACGACGCGGGCCAAATCCTGCCCCGCCATTTCGGCGCCTGAGCCGAGCCGTAGAACCGCACCATCAATCCCCTGCTGAACCAGATAGTCATCCAATGCGCCCTGGTCCTTTAGGTACACTTCGGACTTACCACGGCTGACTTTATAAAGAGGTGGTTGGGCGACGAACAAATGGCCCGCTTCGACCAATTCAGGCATCTGGCGATAAAAGAATGTTAGCAACAATGTACGGATGTGCGCGCCATCAACGTCGGCGTCCGTCATAATGACAATCTTGTGGTAACGCAGTTTGCTAAGATTGAATTCATCGCGCCCAATCCCAGTGCCCAATGCCATAACTAGGTTGCCAATTTCCTGACTGGCCAGCATGCGATCGAAACGTGCGCGTTCCACGTTCAGGATTTTCCCGCGAAGGGGCAGAATTGCCTGTGTCCGACGATCACGCCCTGTTTGTGCGGAACCCCCAGCCGAGTCACCCTCGACCAAGAATACTTCTGTTTTGGATGGGTCTTTTTCCGAACAATCTTTTAGCTTGCCGGCAAGGAAATTTACATCCAACGCCGTTTTACGACGGGTTAGTTCACGCGCCTTGCGCGCAGCCTCGCGGGCAAGGGCCGCCTCGATGATCTTTCCAACGATTGTTTTTGCTTCGTTTGGATTTTCCTCAAACCATTCAGCCAGTTTTTCGTTCATCAGGCTTTCGACAGCGGGCCGAACCTCTGAAGAAACCAGCTTATCTTTGGTTTGGCTGGAAAATTTAGGATCAGGCACTTTGATCGATAAAACGCAGGTTAATCCCTCGCGGGCATCATCACCTGTAAAGTTCACCTTTTCCTTTTTGGCGATACCACTGGTTTGTGCATAGTTATTGATCGTTCTGGTCAACGCGGCACGGAAACCCGCCATATGCGTTCCACCATCGCGCTGCGGAATATTGTTTGTAAAGGGTAGTACGTTTTCATGATAACTGTCGTTCCACCACATCGCGACCTCAACCCCGATATCATCACGTTCACCCGTGACGAAAATGGGTTCTGGCATCATTGATGATTTTGAACGGTCCAGATATTTCACAAATTCTTTTACCCCGCCTTCATAGAACAACTCGGTCCGAAGGGGTTCTGCAGGACGCTCATCCTCAAGAATGATGCGCACACCTGAATTCAAAAACGCCAACTCACGCAGACGCTTTTCCAGAGTTTCAAATGAATATTCTAGGTTAGAGAATGTTTCAGTTGAGGCAAGAAAGCGAACCTCGGTTCCCTTTTCCCCATTCGCATCGCCAATCACCTTTAGGTGTTTGGCGGTTTCACCATGTTCAAAGCGTGCGATATGGACTTTATCATCGCGCCAAACTTTTAACTCTAACCAGACGGATAGGGCGTTCACGACGGAAACACCCACACCGTGCAGACCGCCAGACACCTTATAAGAGTTGCTGTCAAATTTACCGCCAGCGTGTAGCTGTGTCATGATGACTTCGGCTGCTGAAACGCCCTCTTCTGGGTGCATATCAACGGGAATCCCGCGGCCATTGTCGCGAACCGAAACGCTGCTATCGGCATGAATTTTTACGTGAACATAGTCGGCGTGTCCTGCCAATGCCTCGTCAATGCCGTTGTCGACAACTTCGTACACCATATGATGCAGACCAGAGCCATCGTCCGTATCCCCGATATACATCCCAGGACGTTTGCGAACTGCCTCTAACCCTTTGAGAACCTTAATAGATTCTGCGCCGTATGAATTGTTGTTTTGCTCTGGCTCTGACATTCACGCCACCTTCTATTCTTTCGCGAAATTATACGATTTCTGGGGGCGAATGTCACGCCCCAACACAATATTTTGTGTGTTAAGTCAGGGAGATGACGATACCCACCACGATCAAGAGAAGGCCAGAAATCATATTGACCTTACGCAGTGCTGAAGGCGAGTTCAGAAGATGACGTACACGGTCCACCATCACTGAAAGCCCAAGATTTCCAAGAAAGGGAACAATGGCTGAGATCGTGCAAATCGCGATGATATCAAGTGTTGAGACGCCAGATAGATCAAAAAATCCTGGCAGAACACCCATGTAAAACAGGATCGCTTTCGGGTTGCTGAGGATTATCGCAACACCAGCAATGAAACCCGCCCATTGGCCAGGTCTGGTCAATCTATTGTCGCCGCTTATGGACTGATCGGCATTGCGGATCAGGCTGATCCCGAGAGCGAAAAAGATCATTGTGGCGGCATATTTCAGGACATCTAAAAATCCGTCGTATTGTGTTGCGACCCAGCTTACTCCAAGGATTGCGAGGATCGGCCATAAAATATCGCCCACAACAACCCCAAACGCCAAGGGCCAAGCAGAGCCAATACCGCCAGACAGGGTGCGTGCGACAATTGCCATCCACACAGGCCCAGGTGTTAGGAAGAGGACGAAAATTCCACCCGCATAAAGTGCCAAATCAAAAATGCTTGCTGTCATGAACCGATCCTTTGACCGATGCACTACGCCTGATGATCAGATTAAACAAGTGTCATGTTGTGTGCAGGTTGACAGGCCGTTTGCATCCGTCACTTGTATCGCCTGAGCACGATCACCAAGTTCTTGAAAAACGTCGATTTCAGTGCCCGTCATCCATGCCTGAGCACCCAAATCGCAGACCTCTTGATAGAGGGCCGCGCGTCGTTGGTTATCCAAATGTGCCGAAACTTCATCCAGCAGGACCAATGGGGCCGTGCCTATCTGTTCCTTTAGCGCGCGTGCATTGGCAAGGATCATGGAGATCAACAACGCCTTTTGCTCACCTGTTGAACAATCCTTTGCAAGCACACCTTTGCGCTGAAATACACCGATCATATCCGTGCGATGCGGTCCGACCAAGGTGCGGCCAGCGGCCATGTCGCGTAACCGGCTTTCCTCAAGAGCGCTTTTCAGGTCATCGACCAAGGTAGGCATGTCGCCCTCGCTTTGTTCAAGTGTCAACTGCGCCACTGGAAACTCAGTGGCGGCGGTACCTTGGGCATTTTGTATCAGGTCCAGCGCACGCATCCGCGCCGTGTGAATTTCGATACCAGTCTGCGCCATTTGCAATTCAATGGCGCGATACCAGTGGGCATCTCGAATTTGTTCTTTCAACAACTTATTGCGTTCACGCATCGCCTTTTCGTAATTCAGTGACGCTTCGGCGTGTGAGGGGAAAAAGCTAAGCGTGATACGATCGAGAAAACGGCGACGTCCTTCTGCACCTTCTATCCATAGACGGTCCATGGCGGGCACCAACCAAATGACGCGTGATATTTCCCCAAGGGCGAGCTGCGAAACAGGTTTATCGTCAATTAAAACCCGCCGTGCGGCGCCTTCGTCGGATGTGATTTTTGTCTGGTGAACATGTTTATCCCGAACAAGGTCAGATTGGAGTTGCCAACCCAAGCTTTCGGGGCGACGTGTCATATCCAGTGCGCTAGAACGTCGCATGCCCCGACCTGGGGAAAATAGCGATACTGCCTCTAGGATATTCGTTTTGCCCGAACCATTGTTGCCATAAATTGCAACAGGGCGCTGATCAAACGTTAAACGCGCCAGTTTGTGAGAGCGAAAATGAGAGAGAAGAAGGGTAGATAGATGTAACATTACCTACCCAATGCCGACCCGCGGATCACACACGCATTGGCATAACAACATAGACTGCTGTCGTGTCGTTGCCTTCGCGCATCAATGTGGGATCACCAGATGAGTTGAACATAAACACAGCGTTTTCGCGATCAACTTGGCTGGCAATTTCAAGCAGGTATTTGGCGTTAAATCCAATTTCCAAACGCTCGTCGCCATAAGCCACCGCCAATTCCTCTTCTGCGGCGCCGCTGTCAGGGGAATTCACAGACAGAACCAAACGATCTTCGTCTAGGGACAATTTCACCGCCCGCGACCGCTCTGATGAAACAGTCGAAACACGATCCACCGCTTTGGCAAATTCGCTTGCATCCACTTCTAGGCGGCGGGTGTTGCCAGCGGGAATGACGCGTTGATAATCTGGGAAGGTGCCGTCAATGACCTTGGATGTTAGGGTGATTTCAGGGGTCGCAAAGCGGACCTTTGTTTCTGACACGGAAACAGCGATTTGAACATCGTCATCTTCCAGCAGCTTGCGCAGTTCACCAACTGTTTTGCGTGGCACGATGATGCCTGGCATGTCGGATGCACCGTCGGGTAGATCGGCATCAATGCGTGCCAAACGGTGACCATCTGTTGCCACACAGCGCAACACCTGACCCCCATCAGAATCCGCAATGTGCATGTAGACACCGTTCAGGTAATAGCGTGTTTCTTCGGTTGAAATGGCAAACTTAGACTTATCAAATAGTCTGCGTAGCACAGGCGCAGGCGCCGAAAAATTTGAATCGTATTCAGACGATGCCATTACTGGAAAATCTTCTTTAGGCAGGGTCGCCAAAGAGAAGTTTGATCGACCTGCGTCCACGGTCAAGCGACCTTTGGCTGCATCGTCGGAGAGTGTGACTAAGGCGCCGTCTGGTAATTTTCGAACGATTTCATGCAGCGTGACAGCAGAAACCGTGGTTGCGCCCGCGCGTTCCACCTGCGCAACTGTTTTGTCGACAACTTCGATGTCCAAGTCAGTCGCCCGGAATTGTACATGTTCGCCTTCGGCCTCGATCAGAACATTTGCAAGGATTGGTATCGTGTTGCGTCGTTCCACAACTGATTGCGCCTGAGAAACTGCTTTTAACAGAGCGCCACGCTCAATGCTAAGCTTCATAATCCTTGCTCCTATCTTAGCCGGGACTAGTAAAATACGACATTCAACTGCCGGCTCAAGTCTTTTCTCTGTTGTCAACGGAAATAACACTACCGTCAAGGCCAATTGGCCTTGCTCATGGATGTTTAGCGGAGTGTATTTTGCTTATGCCTCAAGCGCGCGGCGCAGCATTTCCAAATCTTCTGCGATTTGCCCGTCTTGGACTTTTAATTCTTCAACACGTTTCACACCATGCATCACAGTGGTGTGATCACGCCCACCAAAACGGCGTCCGATTTCAGGTAAACTGCGGCTGGTCATTTGTTTGGCCAAATACATTGCAATCTGACGTGGGCGGGCGTAGGTGCGCAAACGCTTTGGTCCGATCATGTCTGAAAGTCGAATGTTGTAATGCTCTGAAACCTTACGCTGAATTTCTTCTACAGTGATCTTGCGCTCGGACGCTCGTAAAATATCCGCCAAACAATCTTGGGTCACCTCGAGCGTGATGTGGCGGCCAACAAGTGACGCAAATGCGAATAAACGTGTAAGCGACCCTTCAAGGACCCGCACATTGGTCGAAATGCGCAATGCAAGGAATTCCAACACATTCTTATCGAATGTGACGTCTGGATATTGGGTGCTGTACTGCTCGACCTTGGATTGCAAAATGCCAAGGCGTAATTCATAGTCGGTCGGATGTAAATCAACGACCAAACCACACTGTAGACGGCTTTTAATGCGTTCTTCCAGATCCTTGATCTCGCTCGGTGCACGATCTGCAGAGATGATGATTTGTTTATTTTGATCAACCAGTGCGTTGAAGGTGTGAAAAAACTCTTCTTGCGTGCTGTCTTTGCCCGCGATGAATTGTACATCGTCCACCATTAGAACATCAACCGAACGGAACAGTTGTTTGAAATCCATCATCTTGCGTTCGCGCAAAGCCTGAACAAATCGGTACATGAATTGCTCAGCAGAGAGGTACACCACGTTAGGATCAGGTCTGCGGCTTTGTAGTTCCCATGCAATTGCGTGCATCAGGTGGGTTTTACCCAAACCAACCCCGCCATACAGAAATAGTGGATTAAAGCTGACGGCTTCCCCTTCACCAACACGCCGCGCAGCGGCGTGCGCCAATTCATTTGGTTTGCCGACAACGAATGTGTCAAATTTGAAGCGTGGGTCCAATGGGGCTCCGGGAAGTTCGTCAGATGATTTTGTTTCGTGTTCACCATTCTCAACGATTTTGCGCGCTTTTGGCTGCGCAGGTTGCACCGAAGTGGCAACATCAAAACGCAAACGACGCACATCACCGAATAATGCTGATAGTTGGAACAACAGCACGTCAGAGAAGTTTTGGGCAACATAATTGCCGATGAAATTGGTGGGCACTTCAAAAACCGCAACGCCATTTTCGATTTCACAAAAATTTAGGGGTGCAATCCACGTGTTGAAGTTATTCGCTCCAACTGTTTGCTTGATCGCTTCTTTGATCTCGCCCCAAATTTCCTGCGCCATGTGTCGTCCGTTCTTATATTTTTTGTGTCCCTCGACCCACAACGCAAAAAGACCACTGGCCCCTGATATGGCACACACCAGGCGATCAAATAGTCAATTTCATGAATGGGCAGTAGTGATTTTCGTAGTAAAACTACGTGTCAGCGCGCATGTACGCTTCATAAAACCAGCTGCCCCCCCAGGCGATGCGAGTCGCAAACCTAAGGTAACAATTTCGAATTGTTGAGGGCAACAATTCTTATAGCTTGACTCTTACTTTTCCTAAAAAGAATCTCTTTTCGAAACTTTTTTACACAAAAAAAATGCGCCACCTGTAGGGCGACGCATTCCGTGAAATACAGATGACTTCAAATTCTTATGCGATTGCTTTCACGCGTGCAGACAGGCGTGACATTTTACGCGCTGCTGTGTTCTTGTGAAAAATGCCTTTTGTGACGCCGCGCATCAATTCAGGCTGTGCTGCACGCAGAGCGGCAGAAGCCGCGTCACGATCACCACTCTCGATTGCTTCTTCAACTTTGCGCAAGAAAGTCCGGATACGTGAACGACGTGATTTATTAACGTCTGCACGACGCTCTGATTGACGTGCGCGTTTTTTAGATTGAGGCGTGTTTGCCATGCGATTCAAATCCCACTGTTTGGGTTACATATTCCTGAGGTCGCGTCTTTAGGCCCGACTCGAAGCTGAGTCAACAGGTCAGAGACCAAAAACACTAAAAACGCCCCCAATTTTCTTTATTTGTCGCGAAACTGTGCTTCGCGTTTCTCGATAAAGGCGGCCATTCCTTCTTTTTGGTCCTCTGTCGCAAAGAGCGAATGGAACAAGCGACGTTCAAATAGCAACCCTTCATCCAATGTTGTTTCGTAAGAACGATTAACGGCCTCTTTTGCTGCCATCACAGCCATCATCGATTTTTCTGCAATTTTAGCAGCAGCACCCATTGCCTCATCAATCAATTTTTTGGTCGGCACTACGCGGCTAACAAGCCCACAGCGTTCCGCCTCGTCCGCTTCCATTAAGCGTCCTGTCAGGTTCATGTCCATTGATTTGGATTTGCCAATATAGCGGGTCATGCGTTGCGAACCGCCCATACCCGCAATCACACCCAGATTGATTTCCGGTTGACCGAATTTTGCATTGTCCGCTGCGATGATAAAGTCACACATCATCGCCAATTCGCATCCACCCCCAAGCGCATAGCCAGAAACAGCCGCGATGATAGGTTTGCGAATGCGTCCAATTCTGTCCGATTCTTCGCCAAAAAGATTCTCATTGAACACATCTGAAAACGACTTGCTGCTCATCATCTTGATATCAGCGCCAGCTGCGAATGCCTTTTCAGAACCAGTGATCACAATACAGCGCACCATTTCACTTTTCTGTGCGGATTCAAGGGCATCAACCAGTTCCATCAACAACTCTGCATTCAATGCGTTCAGTGCGTCGGGGCGATTAAGTTTAATCAGGGCAATATGGTTTTCCACTTCGACGGTGATCGTCTCATAAGCCATGAAGATATCTCTCAATTGTTACATTCAGTCCACTTGCTTATCACGAAACGGACATTGATCAAGCTATCTTTGACATTTGGGGCAATAGAAACTTGATCGTCCAGATTGGAAGATACGCTTTATTTTCGCATCACAGTCAGTGTTGGTACATGCCTCATCTTCGCGACCATATACTTTGAATGTGTGTTGAAAATATCCCAGTTCACCATCGCTGTGTCGAAAATCCCTTAGTGTGGAACCACCTGCTTGGATCGCTTCACCCAAAACGTCTCGGATGATTGCGACCATAGGTGCCGTCCGCTTGGCGCTGATTTTACCTGCCAATTTTTTAGGAGAGATCCCTGCACGAAATAAAACCTCGCAAACATAGATATTTCCTAATCCCGCAATAATGCGCTGATCCAGAAGTGCAGATTTTATCGGAGAATTTTTCTTTTTGAGAATATTCACAAGGTAATCTTCGTGGAATTCATTACCAAATGGTTCAGGTCCAATATTGCGTAGCAACGGGTGTGCATCGCCTAAAGCGGTATCCAGTAAATCCATTGCACCGAAACGACGTGGATCGTTAAAGGTGATACGCGCGCCATTTTCCATGGAAAAAATAGCATGATCATGTTTTTCGATTGGTGGGTGGTCGCGCACAAAGTTGCCTAGAGGGTCACCCGAAACCAAAATCCGCCCAGACATTCCCAGATGGATTAAAAGCGTTTCGTTGCTGTCTAAATCGGCCAAGATGTATTTGGAACGTCGACGTAACCCCAGCACTTTGGCCCCAGAAACACGTTCTGCCATACCGCCTGGAAACGGCCACCGCAGATCGGGGCGATTGAGGATGAGCTGATCAATCCTGTACCCTGTCATTGCGGGTTCTATCCCGCGCATCACAGTTTCGACTTCAGGTAATTCTGGCATTACACCCTCATATTACAGTTGTAGGATTAGCTACGTTTCACGACTAAATAAGTTAGTCGCATTGTAACCCCCTTCAATCGGATTATAAGTAGGGGGGAACCTGTACTATGGATAATGTTATGACCACTGACGAAAACGGCACAACCCATTTTGGATTTCAGACTGTTCCTGAAACCGAAAAAGCATCCAGAGTACAAAGCGTGTTCGGCAGTGTTGCGAATAAATACGACATTATGAACGATGTAATGTCAGGGGGCATCCATCGGTTATGGAAAGACGCAATGATGGACTGGCTTGCGCCACGTGCAGGTCAGCGATTATTGGACGTTGCGGGTGGCACGGGTGATATTTCTTTTCGGTTTTTAAAACGTGCGGGCGCAGGACACGCAACGGTTCTTGATTTGACTGAACCCATGTTGGTTGAGGGCCGCAAACGTGCAGAAGCGGGGCAGATGGCCGAACAGCTCGACTGGGTTGTTGGCGACGCTATGGCGCTTCCATTCGAAGATAACACATTTGATGTTTATACGATCAGCTTTGGAATTCGAAATGTAACGCGCCCCCAAGAAGCGTTGAATGAGGCGTTTCGTGTCCTGAAACCGGGTGGGCGTTTGATGGTGCTAGAGTTTTCGCAAATTCCCAACGACCTGCTGCAATGGGCGTACGATCGTTATTCATTCAATGTTATTCCGAAAATGGGTAAAATGATTGCGAATGACGCAGATAGTTATCAATATTTGGTTGAATCAATTCGCAAATTTCCAGATCAAGAAACTTTTTTGGGCATGGTCAAATCGGCAGGATTTGAGAATGCGAAATATCGCAATCTAACGATGGGAATTGCCTGTCTTCATTCTGGTTGGAAAATCTAAATGCGCGGCGTGCATAACATTTGGCGCCTTATCCGGACGGGCGCAACCTTTGAACGGACTGGTGCAATGCGACAAGTATTGGAAGCCGTTGAAGCGCCGCGCGGTGTTCGAATTGTTGCAAGGGTTTTGGGATATCCATTTAAATTGCTTGGCTACACTGGTGATCCGTCGATGCCACCAGTGCCCCGTGCGCTGACGGCGCTGGGTCCAGCGTATATTAAGTTTGGCCAAATCTTAAGTACACGACCAGATGTTGTTGGTAGTGAATTGGCACAACAGTTGCGCGTTTTGCAGGACAAACTGCCGCCGTTTTCTGTTGAGATTGCAAAGAAAACCATTGAAGCCGAATTGGAACGCCCAATTGGGGACATGTTTTCTGAATTCAGCGAACCGATTGCCGCAGCGTCGCTTGCGCAAGTACACAAAGCGCGGTTGGATGCGACTGGCGAATGGGTTGCTGTCAAAGTTTTGCGTCCGGGGATTGAGCGTTCCTTTATTCGCGATGTAGATGCCTTTTATTTGGCGGCCAATATGGTTGAAATATTTGCGCCTTTCGCACGACGTTTGCGTCCAATGGATGTCATTCGCCATTTTGAAGGCGTTGTTCGAGGTGAACTTGATTTACGACTAGAGAGTGCTTCTGCTTCTGAATTCGCGGCGAATACTGAAAAAGATGATGGTTTTCACGTTCCCAACGTTCGTTGGAGTTATTCCGCAAAGCGCGTGATGACGTTAGATTGGGTTGAGGGCATTCCGCTGGGTGATAATGATGCGCTTGACCACGCTGGATTTGATCGCGAGCGTTTGGGCGAGAAAGTCCTGCAAAGCTTCCTGACGCACGCATTGCGGGATGGATATTTCCATGCAGACATGCACCAAGGTAACTTGCGTGTCGGAACCGCAGGTGAGGTTATCGCACTCGATTTTGGGATAATGGGATATATCGATGAATATACCCGCCGCGTTTATGCCGAAATATTATTTGGATTTATTCGCCGTGATTATCACCGCGTCGCCCAAGTGCATTTTGAGGCTGGCTACGTACCCGCCACACAGGACGTCGAAGAATTTGCGCGGGCACTGCGCGCTGTCGGCGAACCTATCTTTGGAATGGATGCCACACAAATATCAATGGGACGCCTGTTAAATCACCTGTTTGAGGTGACAGAACGTTTTGGAATGGAAACGCGTACCGAACTTATCCTGCTGCAGCGTACTATGGTTGTGGTCGAGGGTGTTGCACGTTCGTTGGACCCCCGCATAAATATATGGCAGGTGGCAAAACCCGTTGTCGAGGGGTACATCCGTGACAGTATTGGGCCTCTGGCAGTCTTGAATGATCTGAAAAACACATTGGCGGTTGTCGCGCGTTTTGGACCACGTTTGCCAGGCATCGTTGAGCAAGCCTTGATGAAGCAGGCAACAGCCGGCGGTGCACCTGAGAAAAAATCTAAAAGACCGCTTTTTTTTGGCGCCCTATTGGCCATCATTGGCGCAGGCTTGGGCGCGGCTATTGCGCTTAATTTTTAACGAAGCGCAATAACATATTGCGGTGTAATCGTTTCACCACTTTCCAGGCACCACCATGATGCTCATCTGCTGCGATGATCTTTTTCTGTTTGATGAAAACTAGCGCGACCGTTTGGTCATTTGCCATGTTCACCACCTATATCTCACCCAAGGTCAGGTATATGTGGCGATCCTTTACGGGTCCGTTAACACATACAATTTTAGTAGCTAAATTCGGCAAAGATCCGATTTAGATCACCGGCCCACGCACCGTTGTAATGATCCATAAGTTCGTCAGCAGGTGTTTTTTTTGTTTCTACGCTTTCCATCAGCGCGTTTAGAAAATGTGTTTCATCTGGAATCATGCCACCCGCACCAGGGCGCGCGCGTTTTGCTAGGCCCGCATGCGCGATGTCCAAAACAGATTTGGAAAGCTCATGCATGTCGATATTGCCAACCTTTGCACACAATCCATCGACAGATGCTGTTACACGCAGCGCCTCGCGCGTTTCGGCATCCCAATCCTTTACCAAATCCCAGGCTGCATCTAGGCTGTCTTGTTCGTAACACAGACCAACCCAAAACGCGGGCAATGCGCATAATCGACGCCATGGGCCGCCATCTGCACCGCGCATTTCAATATATTTTTTAATGCGTGCTTCTGGGAACGCAGTTGTCAGGTGGTCTGCCCAATCGCTGAGCGTTGGTTTTTCACCTGGAAGTGCAGGTAATTTTCCGTCCAAGAAGTCGCGGAAAGATTGCCCCAACGCGTCAATGTATTTTCCGTCGCGATAGACAAAATACATCGGTACATCCAACGCATATTCCACCCAACGTTCGAAACCAAAATCGTCATCAAATACAAATGGGATCATACCTGCGCGGGCATTATCGGTATCGCGCCAAACACGGCTGCGCCAACTTTTGTGACCGTTTGGTTTGCCCTCAAAAAACGGGGAATTCGCAAATAGGGCGACGGCGACAGGCTGAAGCGCGATGCCGACGCGCAGTTTTTGGATCATGTCTGCTTCGGATGAATAATCCAAATTGACCTGAACGGTGCTCGTTCGACGCATCATCGTGCGCCCCATCGTACCAACCTTGCCCATATAGGCATCCATCAATTTATAGCGCCCTTTTGGCATCAATGGCATTTCTTCGTGCATCCAGGTAGGCGCCGCGCCCAGTCCAATAAAGCCCACGCCAATTTCGTCCGCGATATCTTTTACCTCTTTCAGGTGAACACTCACCTCGTCACAGGTCTCATGGATCGTTTCAAGCGGTGCGCCCGACAATTCCAGCGCGCCACCAGGCTCTAGGGAAATGTTCGCCCCGTCTTTTGTCAGACCGATGAGTTGATCAGCTTCGCGAAGCTCTTGCCAATCATGGCGGTCACGCAGGGCGGATAACACTGCATGAATGGAACGTTCACCGTCGTATGGCAATGGTAATAAACTATCTTTACAAAATCCGAATTTTTCATGCTCAGTTCCGATGCGCCAATCCTCTTTCGGTTTACACCCCGATGCCAGATATTCGGCCATTTGTTCATAACGTTCGATGGGGCCGCCACCGGATTGAGGGATCGACATTGATAAGTCTCCGATCGAATAGTTTTGTAAAGGGATTAATACGTTTTTCTCTTATGTCAATGAATGTACCTTGTTTGATCTAAATATTGATTAGATTGCCAAATCACATCTTCGAGCGACTGATTATCCTCTAGTCGCGACAGAGTGAATTCGACATTCCAATTTGGCAGTAAAACAAATGCGTCAAAAAGGCGATCTGCACCCTGAGCATTTGTTGGAATAACCAACGCTGGTTGTGCAGGTTGTTCGATGACCCAAACGTTTTCACGCCCAATTTTGTGCAGCATAACCCGCGTAATATCGCCAACAGCAACGATCCCACCACTTTCGGGTCCGAAATATGTTATTTGCCCTTCTACAAAATGAACGATGCCCTGACCTTCGGTGTTGCGATGAAATCTAAGGCGTTGAATTGCAGAATATCCAAGTGCGATACCAATAAACGTGACTGGATACCCGACAATCATCAGCAGTCCAAAACTGTTTAAAATCCAATAAAGGCCCAAACAAATTGTGCAGAGGGCAATAATCAATCCACTAAACCGTTGAAGTGTTTCAATCGCGTCCTGTCGCATCAGCACCAGTCCCCTAGATGTTCCTGCCACAGAGACAGCGCTGCAACCGCAGCCGTGTCTGCGCGTAAAATGCGCGGTCCCAGGCTAACTGGAAAGGACTGTTGCATCTTTGAAATTTTCGTTCTTTCACGATCAGAAAAACCGCCCTCTGGTCCAATCAAAATCGCCCACTTACCTAACGGAAGGGTACCAAATGCTGTTGCTGCGCCAACCAGACCCTCATCACAGTAAAGCAGATGGCGATCATGCGGCCACTGACCCAGAACAGTATCCAGTTTTTGTAAGTCGTGCACGATTGGCACATAGGTTCCACCACATTGCTCGGTCGCCTCGACTGCATGGGCCTGTAGTCGGTCCTGTCGGATGCGCTCAGAATTGGTGAAGTCCGTTGAAATCGGAAAAATCGCGGCGGCACCTAATTCGGTGGCCTTTTCCACGATGAAATCTGTCCGTGCCTTTTTAATGGGTGCAAACAACAGCCAAACATCTGGCGGCTCTTGCAAGGTTTTAGTTTTGTGCAGGCATTTAAGAGTGGCGGATTTTTTGTTACCTGCCTCTATTTCGGTCTGCCATTCGCCATCTTTGCCATTAAAGACCAAGATGGCATCCCCAACCGATAGGCGCATTACCGCAAAAAGATAGTTTGCTTGATCACGATTAAGCGGAACAAGTTGCGCTTCTCCAAGCGGGTGATCTACAAAGAGCCTAATCTTGACCGTCATGGAGCCACCTTATGTCGCAATTTTCCCCAACACCAGAGGTAGAGGGACAAGTTTCTGACGCTGTTTCAGGAAATTGGGTCGATCAGCTTGCACCGCGACTTTCGCGCCCATATTTACGCCTGTCGCGTGCTGATCGTCCGATAGGAACATGGCTATTATTGTTGCCTTGTTGGTGGGGACTGGGATTGGCCATTTTATCAGATGGTCAATTTGCGTTGCACGATACCTGGATTTTTTTGTCCTGTGCCATTGGTGCGTTTTTGATGCGTGGCGCGGGTTGTACATGGAATGATATAACAGACCGCAAAATTGATGGTGCTGTTGAGCGCACACGTTCCCGTCCAATTCCATCTGGTCAGGTGACTGTGACGCAGGCGATCATATGGATGATATTGCAGGCGGGTATCGCTGCACTGATCCTATTTTCGTACAATGTGCAGGCCATCATCCTTGGATTTGCATCGCTTGCTTTGGTGGCTATTTATCCATTTGCCAAACGATTTACTTGGTGGCCGCAGGCGTTTTTGGGGCTTGCGTTCAATTGGGGGGCATTGATGATCTATGTCGCGCACTCGGGCATTTTGCGCCTAGAGGCGGTTTTGCTTTATGCCGCAGGTATCATTTGGACGCTGTTTTATGATACGATTTATGCCCATCAGGATCGTGAAGATGATGCTTTGATTGGTGTAAAATCCACTGCGCGTTTATTTGCAGATCGAACGCCAACATGGTTGTTTGCATTTTCGATCCTTTCGGCAATTTTACTGGGCATCGCGACGTATTTGGCGTGCGCCGAACGTGAGACGCTCTCAACCCTTATTGCGATGTTGGCGGTGCCCGCATTTTGGATGCATCTGCGATGGCAGATGGGGAGATTTGATGCAAACGACCCAATCCGTTTGATGATGCTGTTTCGCTCTAATCGAAATGCCGGATTGATTGTTGTGCTGTTTTTCGCCATCGCCGCAATGCTATGATTGCAAGTATGATCTGATCTGATTATCAGTTTTGCTGGGAGCAAGCAGGGCATAACATGCGATTATCGACATTGGTGTTTTCATTCGCATTTTTGCTGATCGGCGCAGGCTTTAGTGTTTTTGCCGCAATCTCAGCTGTGAATTTGATTGAAGAGACAACCGAAACAGATGTGCGCCGCGCACTGTCTGAGGCAGGGTATCATTGGGCAGATGTCGAAACAGAAGGATTGCAGGTTTTTGTGATTGGAAATGCGCCTTCTGAGGCGATGCGTTTTAAGGCCAAAAGCGCCGCTGGCACAGTGGTTGACGCGGCCCGTGTGATTGACCAAATGAATGTCATCGACAGTGTCGAAATCACGCCCCCAGAATTCAAACTTGAAATCCTCAGAACGGGCAAGTCCGTTTCATTAATGGGAATGCTGCCTGCGCGCTATGGCATCGATAGTTTGATCGCTTCGATCAAAGGCGCAGTCGGGCCCGAGGCGCAAGTTTCACAATTGTTGCAAACTGCTGATTTTCCCGTAGCTGAAAGTTGGCCAATAGCAGTGCGTGCCTCGGTTGAACTCCTATCATTGGTTGATACTGCGAAATTGACTGTGACGACTGGGGAAATTCGGGGAAATATGGTTGCGAATGACTATGCGCAGGGTCAGGCGTTTGAACGTCAAGTTGGCATGATGGCCTCGGATGATCTGACAACCGATATCACAATCAATGCACCCCGCCGTGTCATTGCACCATTTGTATTTTCGGTTTCAAAGGCAGCCACCGCGAAAGAAATTTCCGTGTGCACGTTCCAAGAGGAAGCTGCCCTGGACGAGTTTCAAGCCACTGCGGCGAATTTGAATTTTGAAATCAAACGGGATTGTCAGATGGGTCTGGGCAGACCAACGGCAGCGTGGAAGCAAACTGTTTTCGCAACATTAGGAGCAGTTGACCAATTCCAAGAGGCGACAGCCACAGTTTTGGGAACTGAGGTTAAATTGTTGGTTTCAAAGGATACAAATGCGGAATTTTTTAGCCGTGTAAAAGCTAAACTCGCTCGTGATCTGCCGACAGAGTACATGTTGCAAGTTGAGCGACCCGAACCAGATAAAGAGGTGAATTTTGCGCCCGACTTTTTGATCACGCTCAGCCCGGAACGAAATGTTCAGCTGCGTGGTATTCTACCAACAGAAGTCGCCAAAGATATGGTTCAAAGCATGGCTGAGGCCCGCTTTGGTAAGGATAACGTGCATCTTTCCGTTCGGTTGGATGACGTATACGATGATGATCGCACGATCCACGCGCTGACCGCCATCGAAGCAATGGCAAACCTGCGCCAAGGCAGTGCTATTTTATCTTCGGGTGGGGCTGAGATTTCTGGCCAAACTTATGATGACACCATGAACGCGCAAATTACGGAATTGTTCCAAAATAAGTTATCACAGTATCAGGTTTTGTCGCTTTCTATAGATACTTTGGAAGAACCCCATCACGAGGAACCCTTGGGTCCATCAGCGGATGAATGTATCGCTGATATCGGCGCCCTAACCTCAGCGCGCAAAATCAATTTTGAGCCAAGCTCAGATCGCGTTGATTTGACGGCCCATCAGGTGTTGGATGATATTGCTGATGTATTGCGTGAATGTGGTGAAATCCCCTTGGAAATTGCAGGGTATACAGATAGCCAAGGGCGCGCTGAAATGAATTTGGGGCTGAGCCAATCGCGCGCGACATCCATCCTAAACGAATTGCAGCGCCGTCGCGTTCTCACCTCATCTTACGTCGCGAACGGCTATGGCGAAGCCGATCCAATCGCAGACAATGAAACGGAAGAGGGGCGCGAAAAAAACCGCCGCATTGAATTCCGTTTATTAGACACATATCAACACGATCACCCTGAAGGTACAGATCATGAATAGACTTGAATTCATCATCGCCATTTCGGCAGTTTTATTTGTGGCCTTTGCTTTGGGTTGGTTTTCTCACTGGCTGCTGCGCCGCTTTACGCGCGTGTCTAAAGCGGACTTGGGTGAATTTGAAAAAATGGCACAAGAGCTTCACGAAGCCGAAGAAACGCGTGATCAGGCAATCACCTATTTGCAACAACGCGAGGCGGAATTGACAAGTCAGCTAACCCAAACAGACGCCGAATTGCGTGCCGCAATGGATGGCCTGCGCGAAGCGCGGTTAGAAGCAGAAGAGCTGCGCGCCTATATTGAAAAGATTTCAGCACCCAAAGAGTGATTTACCAACGTGATAGGGCGTCTTCGTCCTCGGGTTTTGCGTCAACCCAACGTGGTTCGCCGTTCACGATTTCCTTTTTCCAAAATGGCGCACGTGATTTCAAATAATCCATCAAAAATTCGGCCCCTTGGAATGCATCATTTCGGTGTGGCGCTGCTGTTGCAACCATCATGATCATTTCCCCTGGTTTCAGGGAACCATACCGATGGATCACCAAAACTTCGGCAAGCGAAAATCTGTTTTTTGCAATTTGGGAGTGGGCGTTGATTGCCTTTTCGGTCATGCCTGGGTAATGTTCAATTTCCATGGTGCTTAGGCCTCCCAATTCATCATCGCGCACGATCCCACAAAATGTGACAACCGCGCCCACATGCGTATGACCTTGGGCAAATGCGTTTGATAATGTGCCATAATCAAATGGCTCGGCTTGCACAGAAATCTTCACATCACCCACCCGTCATCGGTGGGAAGAACGCCACTTCTTTTGCGTTTTCTATGGAACTGTCCATGTCGACAAGGTCCTGATCTATGGCCACGCGAATGGCGCTTAGATCAGAGAACGCGACGGCATAGCGCTCTTCTTTATGTTTCAATTCCTCAATCAAATCGCGAACGGTTTTTGCACTTGTTTCATGGCTTTCACGTGCCTCGCCGATGCGTTCACGCACCCATGCGAAATAAATCACCTCAATCATGTGTCATCCTTTAAATGTGGCAGCGCCTTGTTAAAGTAATCAATGCCAGTGATCAATGTTAATGCCGCTGCGATCCAAAGCAACCAGAGACCAATTTGACCAGACCAATACATTGCCTCTAACTTCCATACTAATCCAAGTTCATCGACAACATCGCCCGCAATGATCCCCGTGATGATATCGTCGTTCATGCCATATGTGGACATTCCCACATAGTGTTCAAACACGCCTTGCGAAAACAGGGTTGCGATCGCAATCATTTGCGCGGTTGTTTTCAATTTAGCCAGTTTTGTCACTTTCAACGTACCAGCCGTGTCACCAAGAAATTCGCGCAGTCCTGAAACGAATACCTCGCGAAACAAGATCACTGTGACAGGCAGGACAAGCCAGGGTGACATGGATGAATATCCAACAATAATCATTAGGGCGATAACGACCATCGCCTTGTCTGCAATTGGGTCCAGCATCGCGCCAAATTTGCTTTCCTGCCCCCACGCGCGTGCAAGGTAGCCATCAAACCAGTCGGTTAATGCGGCAGACACGAACAAGACTAGGGCGAACCAGTCCGCATAAGGCCGTGTAAAATACAAAAACATCAGGGCGACCGCAGGTGCCGCCAGCAGTCGAAGGGTTGTCAAAACGTTAGGTAGTGTCCAAGTCATGCTGTGTCATACCTAATTTAAAAACCTAGGGAAAGCGATTGCCGTGCTTCAACCTCTATTAAATACAGATTTACTTCGCTAAGTAAGTGGTATCCAAGGATTCATAATGACTTCGTTCAACATATCGATACAAAATATGACCTGTGCAGGCTGTGCTGGACGCGCGGAGCGTGCATTGAATGCCTTGGGCGATACGCAGTCCATCGTGAATCTCGCCACGCATTCTGCGCGTGTGGATACATCAATTTCGCCCAGAGAGCTTCAACAGGCGTTGCAGGCCGTGGGGTATCCAGCAAGAATTGATAAAGTCATGATTCAGATTGCGGATATCCAAGCGGGCGCACAGGCCGATACATTAGAGCGCGAAATCATTGAACATCCATCCGTCACCGCCGCCAGTTTGAACCGTGTGGCGCAAAGCATTTGGGTCGAATTTATCGCTGGAACAGCCAGCCCAGATGAATTTTTGGAAATTATCGAACGCGCGGGATTCGTTGGACAGGTTGAGCGGCAAGGTGAAATTCAGCCTATCCGAAACATGGATTTTCGGCGTGCCATTTTGGCGGCGCTTCTTACCCTTCCTGTTTTTGTCGTTGAAATGGGTGGGCACATTTATCCACCAATCCATGCCTTCGTTCATAGCCTTATCGGGATGGATTTATGGGCATTGATGTCATTTCTGTTTATTTCCGCTGTTATGATTTGGCCGGGGCGCGCATTCTATTCGATTGGGCTGCGGGCATTGTTAAAAGGTGCGCCTGAAATGAATTCATTGGTGGCACTTGGGACATTGGCCGCATGGGGGTATTCGACCTGTGTTGTGTTTGCGCCCGACCTGTTGCCTAGTGATCAACATTTTCTGTATTTCGAGGCGGCTGGTGTCATCATTACCCTTATTTTATTCGGGCGATTCATGGAAAGTCGCGCCAAGGGAAAGGCAGGTGCCGCGATAGAACGCTTGATCGGGCTTCAACCCCAAACGGCCTGGATCAAAACCGAGGATGGGTTTTCCGAAACTCCGATTGAACAGGTGCAAAAAGGCGCTATCGTGCGCGTCAAGGCGGGTGAAAAAATCCCAGTCGATGGCGCAGTGATCGCGGGCGAAAGTTATGTTGATCAGGCCATGATAACGGGTGAACCGATGCCCGTTGTTCGATCAATTGGGGATCGTTTGATTGCGGGCACCGTCAATCAGGATGGAACATTGGACATCAAAACAACGGGTGTCGGTGCCACCGCAATGTTAGCGGGCATTGTCCGTTTGGTTCAGGATGCGCAGGCCACCAAACTCCCTGTCCAAAAACATTTGGACGGGGTGATCCGCATATTTGTACCTACGATTTTATTTATCGCATTGGGAACTTTTTTGGGTTGGCGTTTTCTTGCGCCAGATGCAGGCGTTAATTCGGCCATTATCGCCGCGGTTAGCGTGCTGGTCATTGCCTGCCCATGTGCGCTTGGTCTTGCGACGCCTACCTCAATTTTGGTCGGCACGGGCCGTGCCGCAGATTTGGGGGTTCTGTTTCGGCGTGGCGATGGTTTGCAACTGCTGGCTGATGTGAAGGCGATTGCGCTGGATAAAACGGGCACGCTTACCATTGGTCGTCCAAGTGTCACATCCTTATATCAATCCCACGAACATGCATCAGAGCTTGCCTCCCTGCAGTCCCGCAGCACCCATCCGATTGCCAAGGCGATGGAGGCAATGGCGCGGGACAGCGGTGCCACGCTGATGGTTGTACAAGATTTCCGCGCAGAGCGTGGACGCGGAGTGATGGGTTCGATCGATGGCACCATCTGGCGCATCGGATCAGCTGCGATGATGAGCGAAGCAGGAATTTCAGTACCTGATGTGACTAGCCCCAAAGCTGCCTCGTTGATCTACGCGGCCAAGGGGCACGATGTAGCGGGTGTTTATGCCGTTCATGATGAAATCCACCCCAAAGCGCCCGCGTTAATAGCGATGTTGAAACAGCGTGGGATAGAACCCGTAATGATCACGGGTGATCAGAATGCAGCGGCGCAGGCGGTCGCGGATCAGTTGGGCATAACCACATTTCACGCCCAAACATTGCCGGCCGACAAGGCCAATTTGGTCAAAGCATTGCAGCAATCACATGGGATAACCGCATTTCTGGGAGATGGCGTAAATGACGCCCCCGCAATGGCGCAGGCTGATGTTGGGATCGCAATTGGAACAGGCAGCGATATCGCCATTGAAAGCAGTGATGTGGTTTTGGTCGCAGGTGATCCAGCAGGTGTTTTGGTGGCGCAAAAATTGGCAAAGGCCATAATGGCGAACATCAAGCAGAACCTGATTTGGGCCTTTGGTTATAACGTTGTTTTGATCCCAGTTGCAGCAGGGGTAATGGTGCCGTTTGGATTTGGGATGCTAAATCCGATACTGGCCGGTGCCGCCATGGCGATCTCATCAATCTGCGTAGTTAGCAACGCGCTGCGTTTACGCCGTGCGTAGTTTATTTGGACAGCAGATGCGCTGCCTGTCGCAGCCCTAATTCATAACCGTGTGTTCCGCAGCCAATCACAATGCCATCTGCGCGCAACGAAACATAGGAATGATGACGGAAATCTTCGCGCTTGTGGATGTTCGAAATATGTACCTCGATCACTGCACCTTCAAATGCATGGAGTGCGTCCAAGATACCGATTGAAGTGTGGCTACAGGCGGCCGGGTTCATCACGAGGGCGTCAAACTCTTCACGGGCCTCTTGGATCCATGTGATCAATTCGCCTTCATAGTTGGATTGCTTACAGGTTACGACCAAGCCCAAATCAGCGCCAACATTCATGCAGTTTTGTTCAATATCGGCAAGTGTTTCGTACCCATAAACTTCGGGTTGACGTTTGCCCAGCATGTTGATGTTGGGACCGTTTAGAACCAAAACTTTTTTCATCTGCTCTTTCCTTTGCCACAAGCCCAATTTGGCGTGTGGACCGCAATAACACAATCGCTAAAAATAGGCCAACCCTAGTAATCCAAGGCCCAGGATCGCCCGATAAATGACATATGGCGTAAAGCTGACGTGTTTAAGCCAGCGCATCATGAGCGTTAACGCCAAAAACGCAGCGACGGCTGAAAATAAGACGGCCAGTAATATGTCGCCGAGCGGCGCAGACGATTTTTGGCCAATGACGTCCAATGTTTCCATCCCTCCCGCGGCAACGATTGTGGGAATGGACATTAACATCGCCAGACGTGCGGCGTCGATGCGTTTGTAGCCAAGCAGACGCGCACCTGTAATGGTGATGCCAGAGCGCGATGTGCCAGGAATAAGCGCAAGCGCCTGCCACATCCCAAGAACAAACGCATGTTTAAATGTCCATGTTTCGGCCTGTCGCGCCATCGGCATTTTGCTATCTGCCCACCACAAAACAATACCAAACAACAGCATAGTCCATCCAATGATTGCGATGCTATCGCGCATGGCATCTGATGCCCCACTAAGTTTTAGGATCGCGCCAAAGATGATTGCGGGAATCGTCGCAATGATTAATGCCATTGCCAAATGCGCGTTTCGGGTATGTAATTGCCCTTTGAACAGCCCCAAAAACCCAAAAAATGCATTTTTTACATCGCCCCTAAAATACACGACCACCGCGATAAGCGTCCCTAGATGCACCGCGACATCAATAATTTGCCCCTGATCATCAAAGCCAACCGCCTGTGGAAGCAAAATCAAATGTGCACTTGATGAAATCGGCAAAAATTCCGTAATACCCTGAATTATTGAGATAATTATAAGATTAAATAGGGTCATAACCTGTCCAACGCTGTCTTTGGTATTCGATATACGCTAGAAAACGAAACTTTGCATTTCCTATATTAAGTCCGAAACGGACCTAAAAACCACTGATTAAAAGTCCATTTGAATTTACGTGTGCCACAGTTTTCAATAAAGGGTCAGTAATAATGACTTTTATTGTGTTTGTTCATGGTGTAGATGACGCATGAAACTCAGTTAGGAGGCAATCATGGCAAAACAGCCAATGTTGAAATTTGTGAAAATCGATCGCGAGATGCCGCAAAAACGCGCTGCAGACGCGCGGAACAAAGATTTTAACGAAATCTATGCTGAGTTCGCAGCCGAAAAGGCAAAAGAACAAGCGAGTCGTTGTAGCCAATGCGGCGTACCCTATTGCCAATCGCATTGCCCGTTGCACAACAACATCCCAGACTGGTTGCGCATGACGGCTGAGGGTCGTTTGCAAGAGGCCTATGAAACCTCACAAATGACGAATACCTTTCCAGAGGTCTGCGGACGCATCTGCCCGCAAGACCGTTTGTGTGAAGGCAACTGTGTGATCGAACAATCGGGTCATGAGACTGTAACGATTGGGGCTGTTGAAAAATATATTACAGAGGCGGCTTGGGAAAATGGCTGGGTCAAATCAATCTCACCCGCTGCTGAATTGACGCAAAGCATTGGTATCATCGGCGCCGGTCCGGGTGGTATGGCCGCTGCGGACCGTTTGCGCCGCGCGGGCTACCAAGTAACGGTTTATGACCGTTATGATCGTATGGGCGGTTTGCTCACCTACGGTATTCCCTCCTTTAAGTTGGAAAAATACGTCATTGAACGCCGCACAAATCAGTTCGCGGAAGGCGGCATTGATATGCAGCTGAACACAAATGTTGGTGTGGACATCACATTCGAAGAATTGCGTGAAAAGCATGACGCCATCCTGATTGCGACAGGCGTTTATAAACTGCGCGAATTGGACGACAGCACCTATGGCAATGACCTGACAGGGAATGTTCAGGCGCTGGGCTATCTAACTGCATCGAATAAGGCGAATTTTGGGGATGATGTGCCCGAACACAATGATGGCACCCTGAATGCTGCGGGCAAACGCGTGGTTGTCATCGGCGGTGGTGACACGGCAATGGACTGCGCGCGTACTGCACTGCGTCAAGGGGCTGAAAAGGTAACTGTGATGTATCGCCGTGACCGTGAAAACATGCCGGGATCACAACGCGAAGTACAAAACGCCGAAGAAGAAGGCGCAGTGTTTGAATGGCTATCTGCCCCATTGGGGTTTGTATCGGACAACAACGTCACTGATTTTGCAAACCCTGGCCAGCAATCTGGCAAGGTTAAAGGCGTTGTCGCGCAGCGTATGCGCCTTGGGGCGCCAGATGCCTCTGGTCGTCGCACACCCGAAGTGATGCAGGGCAGCGAATTTTTGATCGAGGCGGATATTGTTGTTAAAGCACTGGGTTTCACGCCAGAAGATTTGCCAACGCTTTGGGATCAACCAGAATTACCCGTAAGCCGCTGGGGAACGATTAAGGCGGAGTATGGCACGGGTCGCACGGACCTTGAGGGTGTCTATGCCGTGGGTGATATTGTGCGCGGTGCCTCACTTGTTGTGTGGGCAATTCGCGATGGACGCGAGGCCGCAGATGCCATCATCGCGGACCTAGAATCCAAACAAACGATCGCCGCTGAATAACCATATGTTTCACGTCGGTATCGCGTCGGTATGACGTCGGTGCAAACGTTAAAAATTACCTAATAGGGTGCCTTGCACCTTGGGAGACTGAAATGACAAAATTTGATAAAAACTGGGTCGCCGCAGAAGAAGCCAAGCGCCAATGGATGGCAGAAAACGGTCTGTATCGCGAAGAGTATGAACACGCCTCTTGTGGGGTGGGTTTGGTTGTCTCAATCGATGGAAAGCCAAGCCGCAAGGTTGTTGAAAACGGGATCGCAGCGCTGAAGGCTGTTTGGCACCGTGGTGCTGTGGATGCGGACGGCAAAACAGGTGATGGCGCGGGTATCCACGTTCAGATCCCTGTTCCGTTTTTCTATGATCAGGTGCGTCGCACAGGTCACGAACCACGCAAGGGTGAATTGATTGCGGTTGGTCAGGTATTTTTGCCACGTACAGATTTCGGCGCCCAAGAGACATGCCGTACAATCGTAGAAAGCGAAATTCTACGGATGGGTTATTTCATCTATGGTTGGCGCCATGTTCCTGTTGAGGTTGATTGCCTTGGCGACAAGGCGAACGCCACACGTCCAGAGATTGAGCAAATTCTAATCTCAAACAGTAAGGGCGTGGATGAGGAAACATTCGAGCGCGAATTGTATGTAATCCGCCGCCGCATTGAAAAGGCTGCCGCGTCAGCAGGCATCAATGGTCTATACCTTGCGTCGCTGTCATGCCGTTCCATTATTTATAAGGGCATGATGTTGGCGGAACAGGTTGCTGTGTTCTATCCCGATCTGATGGACGAACGCTTTGAATCCGCGTTTGCATTGTATCACCAACGCTATTCAACAAACACATTCCCACAGTGGTGGTTGGCACAGCCGTTCCGCATGTTGGCACACAACGGTGAAATCAACACGCTGAAGGGCAACGTAAATTGGATGAAAAGCCATGAAATCCGCATGGCGTCCTCTGCGTTTGGCGATATGGCTGAAGATATCAAACCAATCATTCCAGGTGGGTCATCTGACTCGGCTGCATTGGATGCGGTGTTTGAGGTTTTGGTGCGCGCAGGTCGTAATGCGCCAATGGCGAAAACCATGTTGGTTCCAGAAAGTTGGTCCAAACAAGCCAAGGACCTGCCACAAGCATGGCGTGATATGTATTCCTATTGCAACTCTGTGATGGAACCATGGGATGGTCCTGCCGCACTTGCCATGACAGACGGGCGCTGGGTCTGTGCGGGTTTGGACCGCAATGGTCTGCGCCCACTGCGCTATGTCATCACGGGTGACGGTCTACTGATCGCGGGGTCCGAAGTGGGCATGGTTCCTACGGATGAGGCGATTGTGCGCGAAAAAGGCGCGCTTGGCCCAGGTCAGTTGCTGGCGGTCGATATGGCCGAAGGCACATTGTACCACGACACCGAGATCAAAGATAAATTGGCCGCCGCCCAGCCATTTGGCGAGTGGGTTGGCAAAATCAAAGATCTTGATGAAGCGCTGGCACAAGTCACCGAAAAGCAACTGTTCAGTGGTGAAGAATTGCGCAAACGTCAAATCGCTGCTGGCTACAGCATTGAAGAGATTGAGCAAATCCTTGCCCCAATGGCAGAAGATGGCAAAGAAACATTGGCATCCATGGGGGATGACACGCCATCTGCGGTTCTGTCGAAAAAATACCGCCCGCTTAGCCATTATTTCCGTCAAAACTTCTCGCAGGTGACGAACCCACCGATTGACAGTTTGCGTGAATATCGCGTGATGTCGTTGAAAACACGTTTTGGTAACCTGAAAAACGTGTTGGACGAAAGCAGCGCGCAAACCGAAATCTTGGTTTTGGACAGCCCCTTTGTTGGCAACGCCCAATGGGACGTTCTGATGGAGAATTTCAACGCGGATATGGTGTCAATCGACTGTACCTTTGACCCAAGCGTTGGTGAAAATGCATTGCGTGACGCGCTTGAGCGTATTCGCAGCGAGGCCGAGGATGCAGTGCGTTCAGGTGCGGGCCACTTGGTCCTAACAGATATCGCATCGGGTGATGGCAAAACAGCAATGCCAATGATTTTGGCAACATCAGCTGTGCATTCGCATCTAACACGTCGTGGATTGCGCACATTCTGTTCATTGAACGTGCGTTCCGCGGAATGTATTGATCCGCATTACTTTGCTGTTTTGATCGGCTGTGGTGCAACCGTTGTGAACGCCTATCTGGCAGAAGACACATTGGCAGATCGCATTGATCGTGGATTGTTGAATGGCCCATTGACCGAAGCGATGAGCCGCTATCGCGAAGCGATTGACCAAGGTTTGCTGAAAATCATGGCGAAAATGGGCATCTCTGTCATTTCGTCCTATCGCGGTGGTTTGAACTTTGAAGCGGTTGGCCTTTCGCGTGCGATGTGTGCCGAATATTTCCCAGGGTTGATCAGCCGTATTTCAGGAATTGGTGTGTCAGGCATCCAAAAGAAATCCGTTGAAATCCACAATGCGGGCTGGTTGGCTGATGGGATTTTGCCAATTGGCGGTTTCTATAAATCACGTAAAACTGGTGAAACCCATGCGTGGGAAGCACAGACAATGCACATGATGCAGGCGGCGTGTAACCGCGCGAGCTATGATCTGTGGAAACAATATAGTCAGCGTATGCAGGCCAATCCGCCCATTCATTTGCGCGATCTATTGGCCATCAAACCCATCGGTGCACCCGTGCCGTTGGAAGAGGTGGAAAGCATCACCTCCATTCGCAAACGGTTCGTAACACCAGGTATGTCATTGGGTGCCTTGTCACCCGAGGCGCATAAAACCCTAAACGTTGCGATGAACCGCATTGGCGCGAAATCAGACAGTGGTGAGGGCGGAGAAGATCCCGCACACTTCCACCCTGAACCAAACGGGGACAACCCATCGGCCAAAATTAAACAGGTTGCTTCTGGTCGTTTTGGTGTGACCGCGGAATACCTAAACCAGTGTGAAGAGCTTGAGATCAAGGTCGCACAGGGTGCAAAACCAGGTGAAGGTGGTCAGTTGCCCGGTATGAAGGTGACAGATCTGATCGCGCGTTTGCGTCATTCGACCAAGGGTGTGACATTGATTTCACCACCGCCACACCACGACATCTATTCGATCGAGGATTTGGCGCAGTTGATCTATGACCTCAAACAGATCAACCCGCGCTGTAAGGTGACGGTGAAATTGGTTGCGGCCTCTGGCGTTGGGACCATTGCCGCAGGTGTGGCCAAGGCCGAAGCAGACGTCATTTTGATTTCTGGTCACAACGGTGGCACGGGCGCATCACCTGCAACCTCGATCAAATTCGCAGGTTTGCCATGGGAAATGGGTTTGACAGAAGCGCACCAAGTGCTTGCCATGAACAACCTACGTGATCGCGTCACGTTGCGGACTGATGGTGGTCTGCGCACAGGTCGTGATATCGTCATGGCCGCAATGATGGGCGCTGAGGAATATGGTATCGGTACTGCCGCATTGATTGCGATGGGCTGTATCATGGTGCGTCAGTGTCAGTCGAACACATGCCCCGTAGGTGTGTGCACGCAAGACGAAGCCCTACGTGAAAAATTCACTGGTAATGCGGATAAAGTTGTCAATCTGATCACTTTCTACGCGCAAGAGGTTCGTGAAATCTTGGCCTCAATCGGAGCGCGATCATTGGATGACGTTATCGGTCGCGCGGATCTGTTGGGTCAGGTCAGCCGTGGTTCTGATCACTTGGATGATCTGGACTTGAACCCTCTGTTGATCAAGGTGGATGGATCTGACAGCATTAACTATGATCGTGATCGCCCACGCAATGCGGTTCCCGATACATTGGATGCCGAAATCGTTCGGGATGCGGCTCGTTTCCTAAACGATGGTGAAAAGATGCAGCTGTCTTATGCGGTGCAAAACACGCATCGTACGGTGGGCACACGCACCTCAAGCCATATTGTTCGCAACTTTGGCATGCGCAACAGCTTGCAATCAGATCACCTAACCGTGAAACTGACAGGCTCGGCTGGTCAGGCGCTTGGTGCTTTTGCGGCACCTGGTCTTAAGATCGAAGTGTCAGGTGATGCAAACGACTATGTTGGTAAGGGTCTCTCTGGCGGTATCATCTCGGTTCGTCCACCGATGGTCAGCCCATTGGTCGCAGCGGAAAACACAATCATCGGAAACACGGTTCTATACGGTGCGACAGATGGTTATTTGTTTGCCGCAGGACGCGCAGGTGAACGTTTTGCCGTTCGTAACTCTGGTGCCAAAGTTGTCGTTGAAGGCTGTGGTTCAAACGGATGTGAATATATGACAGGCGGTATTGCGGTCATCTTGGGTACAATCGGTGCGAACTTTGGCGCGGGTATGACGGGCGGAATGGCCTATCTCTATGATCCTGAAGGTCTAGTGGACGACATGTTGAACATGGAGTCGCTGGTTACAGGACCCGTTGCTGTGCAGCATTGGGAGGATCAATTACTGGATCTGATCCAACGCCATGTCGCAGAAACCAATTCAGCAAAAGGCGCGGAAATCCTGCGCAACTGGGATCTGGAAAAGGCGAATTTTGTTCAGGTCTGTCCAAAAGAGATGTTGGATAAAATTCCCCATCCATTGACCCTAGAACAGGATGCGGTTCCCGCAGAATAAAACGAAAAACGGCCGCATCATGCGGCCGTTTCTTTTGGGACTAATGACTTTGAATATTTCGGGTCATGATGTTGTCCTTTCACTGCTGTATGCCATTCGTCATGAGATCGCGTAACTGGTTCCACCCGATCAGGGTGGCCGTGGACCGGGGTTAACAAAACCAACGCTTGGTTTCACATTCTTGGGCGGAAAATTATAATAATTGGTAATTTTGATGCTACTATACTATCCACTTATCGGTGAATTTTTAATAACCTCTACCCTTGGTTCATGTTGCTGAACGCGGTAAGCTGTCCAAAAAACGGAAATTTGAGGCATGGCAAAAAAGGCGATTAAACGCGCACCACAGAAAAAGTCAAAAACAGGCTCTAATAAACCGAATTGGCGTAAAATCTTGCGCTGGATCGGTATTGGCGGTTTGGCCTGTTCTATCGCGGTTTTCATCGTTTTCCGCTTTGTCCCCATTCCAACAACCCCCTACATCCTGTCGGAAAAATCCCGACTTGGGTCTGTGTATTCTGAATGGATGCCGATTGAGGAAATTTCAGACACGCTAAAGGTGACTATTGTTGCGGCTGAAGATGTGAATTTCTGCCAACATTGGGGCTTTGACATGTCCGCCATTCGCGCTGCGATTCAGGATGGCGGGGCTCGCGGGGCATCGACCCTGACACAGCAGGTCGTGAAAAATACCTTCCTGTGGCACGGGCGCAGTTGGATGCGCAAAACGCTTGAGGCCTTTTTGACGCCTGTGGTGGAATTGTTCTGGTCCAAAGAACGGATATTAGAAGTCTATCTGAATGTCGCAGAATTTGACGAAGGCGTTTTTGGCGCCGAGGCCGCGTCTCTGCATTATTTCGGCATCTCCTCAGATAGCCTGACCTTGGCCGAGGCTGCGCGCCTTGCTGCGATTTTGCCAGATCCCAAGGGACGCTCTGCATCTGCGCCAACGCAATTCGTGTTGGATCGTGCAGACAATATTCAAGATGGTGCGGTACTGATCCAAAAGGATCAAAGATCACACTGTTTCATGGATTGATCCCTGCGTCAGAATTATGCCATTTATACACTGATTTTGATTTGAAAGTTGCCCCACGATGTTGCGCCTTTATCATGTTCCATTGTCCCCTTTCTGCCGCAAGGTTCGGTTAGTATTGGCCGAAAAAAAGATGGATGTTGAACTGATTGAGGAACGTTATTGGGAACAATCAACGGAATTTTTGCGTCGCAACCCCGCAGGGAAGGTCCCTATCCTGCGGCACCAAGGGGCGCTTTTGACCGAAAGCACGCCTATCTGCGAGTATATAGAAGAGTTAAACCCAGAACCCTCATTAATTCCCAACGACGCCGAGGCGCGGTATGAAATGCGCCGATTGGTGTCATGGTTTGATGATAAATTTCATCACGAGGTGACCTCAAACCTACTTTATGAACGGGTGAACAAAAAGGTATCGGGACAGGGGTTTCCCGATAGCAAAAATATCAAAGAGGGTGCGCGCAAAATCAAATACCATTTGGATTATATGGCCTGGTTGTTAGAACATCGTCGTTGGTTGGCGGGCGATACAATGACATTGGCCGATTTTGCGGCCGCTGCGCATTTGTCCAGTTTGGATTATATTTCAGATGTGGATTGGAACCGATCATCTGTTGTAAAAGATTGGTATGCAAAAATTAAATCGCGCCCTGCGTTTCGCAATATTTTGTCGGATCAGGTGTCTGGGTTCCCACCGCCCCGCCATTACAATGATTTGGATTTCTGATGCCTGCATGGGTTTAGGGGGTCACCGTGTCCCTTAAACAGGCGATCATTGATCAGGCGCAGGCTGAGGGATTTTCGCTCTGCCGTTTTACCCAGCCAGACAGCATTCCGCATGTCCCGGACAAGCTCTCGGATTTCATCGACGCGGGGTATCACGGACAAATGTCATGGATGGCAGATCGCCAAACATGGCGGGCCAATCCGCGTGAGCTTTGGCCCGATGCGCAAACAATTATCATGCTGGGCGAAAGTTACGCACCAGATCATGATCCCACGGACATCCTGAAGCATCCCGAAAAAGGGGCCATATCCGTTTATGCACAAAACAAGGACTATCATGACCTTGTTAAAAAACGCCTGAAACGATTGGCGCGCTGGTTGATTGCGCATTCAGGTGGCGAGGTGAAAGTGTTTGTCGATACGGCCCCTGTTTCGGAAAAGCCGTTGGGACAGGCCGCAGGTTTGGGGTGGCAGGGCAAACATACGAATTTGGTCAGCCGCGATTTGGGAAACTGGTTCTTTATTGGGTCTGTCTTTACCACCTTATCTATTGAACCTGACGGGGCAGAGGTGGATCATTGCGGATCCTGTCGATCTTGCATCACAGCCTGTCCAACAGACGCCTTTCCCGCACCATATCAATTGGATGCGCGTCGCTGCATTTCCTATTTGACTATCGAGCATTCAGGTCCCATTGACGTGGATTTGCGGGGGTTGATGGGCAACCGAATTTACGGATGCGATGATTGTTTGGCCGCCTGTCCGTGGAATAAATTCGCCAAAGAGGCAAGCGATATCCGCTATCACGCGCGTGCAGATTTGATGGCCCCAGATCTTGGCGAATTGGCGATGTTGGATGATGCTGCATTTCGCGCGAAATTTTCGGGCAGCCCTATCAAACGCGTTGGTCGCAATCGGTTTGTGCGTAATGTCCTTTATGCGATTGGCAATTCACAGCGGCCCGATTTGCTTCCCGTTGCCCAAGGTTTGATCGACGATTCTGATCCCACCGTTTCTGATGCTGCCAGATGGGCGGTTCAGCGATTGTCGCAAATGGGGCGCTGAATATGCCGCAAATAGACAGACGTTTTTAGTTCGCCGCGCTATCTCAGCGGAAATGAAGGAGCAGGCATGACATACCTATTGGGCATAGATACGGGTGGCACATATACCGATGCGGTGATCCTGCGCGACGAAGAGGAAGTAATCGCCTCGGCAAAGTCGTTGACGACCCGCCATGATCTGGCCGAAGGCATTGGCAAGGCTGCGGCCGCAACCCTTCAGTCTGCTGGCATCGATGCAAGTGACATTGCGATGGCCTCGCTCTCAACCACTTTGGCGACAAATGCCTTGGTCGAGGGGCAGGGGGGCCGCGTTGGCCTGATCTTTATCGGGTTTCGCGAGGGCGATTTGGACAAGCATGGCCTGACCCAAGCATTGGCGGGTGATCCTGTTTTGTCGATTGCAGGGGGCCACAACCACGCAGGGGGCGAAGCGGTCCCGCTTGATCTAGCTGCGATTGCGGAATGGGTTGAACAACAAAGAGGTATTTCGGCCTTTGCAGTTGCATCGCAATTCGCAACACGCAACCCCGCCCACGAATTGGCGGTTTTGAAGTTACTGCGCGAAAAAACGGGTAAACCCGTTAGCCTATCACATCAACTAGCGGCCAAATTGAACGGTCCGCGGCGTGCGCTGACCGCCCTATTGAATGCACGTTTGATCGGATTGATTGATCGTCTGTTGCAGCGCGCGCAGTCTGTGCTCTCTGATCTAGGTGTGAACGCGCCATTGATGGTGGTGCGTGGCGATGGTGCGTTGATATCACTGGATCAGGCGCGCGAAAAACCAATTGAAACAATCCTTAGCGGCCCTGCGGCCTCAATCGTTGGGGCGCGGTGGTTGACCAATTCCGACAATGCATTGGTTTCTGATATTGGCGGAACCACCACTGACATTGCCGTTTTGCGCGATGGCTTGCCCGCCATTGATCCCGAAGGTGCCAAGGTGGGTCCATACCGCACCATGGTCGAGGCCGTTGCCATGCGCACCTTTGGTCTGGGTGGGGATAGTGAGGTGCATTTTGTCTCGCACGGTTTGCAGGGCGGTGTCACATTGGGCCCACGCCGAGTGTTGCCCGTATCTCTTGCTGCAATGATTGACCCCGACATCGTTCATGCTGCCTTGGACGCCCAGTTGCGCGGCACGCTGCCTGGGGATTATGATGCTCGTTTTGTACGCCGCATTGATGTTTTTGAAGCGGGGGGATTAAGCGCACGCGATGAAGGGGTTTATAACCGCATAACCGCGGAGTTTCAGCCGATCAGCGATATGTTAAAAACCCGGATCGAGGCACAGGCACTGATGCGCTTGGTGTCGCGCGGATTGGTCCAGATTTCTGCACTAACCCCATCTGATGCGTCGCACGCATTGGGGCGAGTTGATGTATGGGATACTGATGCTGCGATTAAAGCACTGTCGCTGTTTATGAGGCGCAGAACGGGGTCGGGTGAATTATTGTCGGATGATCCAAATCACATGGCACAGATTGTGATTGATCAGTTGACGCATCAAACCTGTTTGGCCGTTTTGGAAACCGCATTTGCCGAGGATGCGTTTGATTTTGAAATGGCCCCTGATGACTTGGCCAAACATATTATGACAACGCGTGGGTTGGTGGGGCACCGCGGATTGTTACGCATTGATTTGGGGATTGATGTGCCCGTTGTGGGGCTTGGCGCCTCGGCGCCCAGTTATTATCCAGCGGTCGGTGAAAAATTGGGATGCCCGATGGTGTTATCGGAACATGCAGGTGTCGCCAATGCAATTGGTGCGGTTGTCGGCCGTGTTACATTTCGCAAATCAGCCACGATAACCAGTCCGTCTGAGGGGCTTTATCGGGTGCATTATGGGGATCACCCCCATGATTTTGCCGAAAGCGATGCTGCCTTATCTTTTATTAAGGATGCGCTCTATGCAGCTGCGCTATCAGATGCGCAGGATGCAGGTGCCGAACAAATAGAAGTGGTGTTGGATCAAGACATCAAAATGGCCGAAATCGAAAGCCGTCAAGTTTTTGTCGAGGCATTGGTCACTGCCACCGCAAAGGGTCGTCCGCGCGTTGCGCATTAGCCTGACCTGGCGCAGTTCTTGCAACTGTTGGCCACAGAAGGCTGATATGGAAAATACCGCACGTCTGTTTATTATTGTGATTGGTTTTTGCTTTTTGATCGCATTTGTTGTCTGGATTTTCGTTGCCTCTTCCAAAACCCGCGTTGTTTTGGAAAACACAGAAGAGGCGGTACGCGTCTGCGGTGAAGGCAATGTTGCCTGGGTGCGATTTGTGAAAATAAAGTATGCGATATGCCATTATCTATTGCACTGCTGAATGAATGCGGTGTCAAATGGAGCCAAACAAACGGCCAAGTGGGTTTTCATACGCAATTTGGACCGCATAAGATTGGGACAAAGTGCCCTGAGGTATCAGTATGACGGCAGTCGGTTTGGATTTAGGCGGGTCCAAGATTGAGGCGCAAATTTTTGACGCGGATTGGGCGTTAACGGATAAGCGCCGTGTTGATACGCCGCAGAACTATCATGCGCTATTGAATGCGATTGGGGATCTGGTTGCATGGTCCAAAGCAGATCAGCCCAATGTTCCGATTGGAATTGGCGCCGCAGGGGTGCTGTCGGCGGATGGGCGCGCGCTGACTGCGAATTTACCAGCAACAAATTACAAGATTGTGCATGATATTCGCGCACAAATTGATGGCGGCATAGTCTATGTAAACGATGGGCGTGCATTTGCCCTGTCTGAGGCTGTGTTTGGTGCGGGACGCGGGCATGATATGACGCTTGGCTTAATCCTTGGAACAGGTGTTGGCGCGGGGATGACATGGCGTGGTGAACTGGTTGGAGAGCCGCATTCAATTGCTGGCGAAATAGGACATGTCGCAGCCCCACTGTCGGTATGCAGAGACCTGCCAGTCATTGAATGTGGGTGTGGCCGCTCCGCCTGTTATGAGGCCTATGCCTCGGGTCCGGGACTGTCGCGATTGGCGCTGCACTATTCGGGTGAAACGCTGTCGCCTATGGACATTGCCGATCAAAAATCGAAAAGCCCATCGGTACAGATGGCGTGGGAAAAATGGTGCGAAATCGTTTCTGAAATGATCATCACCTCGTCATTTCACATTGCCCCTGACGTTGTTGTTTTGGGGGGCGGTTTATCAAAGATTGCTGGTGTCATTGATGATCTGGCGATTGCCGTTGATAAACGCGCGTTGGCGAATGTGAAGCGTCCCAAAATCGTTTTGGCCGAAGCTGGAGATGCCAGTGGTGCGCGCGGTGCGGCCTATGCCGCCTATTTGAAAGGTCAAGTTTGATGACAACAGGCACATACATACTCCCAACCGCAATCTATGTGGAAAAGGCGTTGGATAGGTCACATGCTGTCCATGTTATGGATGATCGTGCGCATTTGGTTCAGCGCGACACTGTGCCTAGTGATGGACGGGTGATTAAGATTGACGGTATTGTTGCACCTGGGTTTCTGGACCTGCAGGTGAACGGTGGCGGCGGCGTCCTGTTCAATGATGATCCATCGCCACAGGCGATTGACCATATCCGTGATACACATGCCCGATACGGAACGATTGGGATTCTGCCAACCGTGATTACGGACGCGCCAGATGTCATAGATCGGGCGGCGGACGCCGTCATTGCACATGGTCAAACGGATCATGTCTTGGGCATTCATATTGAGGGACCACATATTTCGCAGGGACGTAGGGGCACGCATTCAGCGGAATTAATACGGCCCTTTGATGAACGTACCTTTGCAACATTGTGTCGTTTGCGCGATGCAAATATCAGTACGAAATTAACGCTTGCCCCCGAGGTGGTGGATCCTGAAACTGTTCATCGCATTGCAAAATTGGGTGTTATTGTTTCAATCGGACATACAGTTGCCAGCAATGCGCAAACATGGGCAGCAATTGATGCGGGCGCCAGTTGCGCGACACATTTGATGAACGCGATGCCGCCGTTGATCAATCGTGATCCTGGCCCTGTTGTTGCGATTATGAATGCAGGTCTTGCCTGTGGTATCATCTGCGACGGTATCCATGTTCAGGACGAAATGTTCAAACTTGCGCTTCGAGCACATGCGCGACCCGAGCGGATGTTTTTGGTTTCAGATTCAATGCCAACGATTGGCGGGCCAGACCAATTTGACCTGTATGATATGACCGTTCGTTTGACAGAGGGCCAATTGATCAACTCAGAGGGATCCTTGGCTGGTGCGCATATCACCCAAGCTCAGGGGGTTGCACGACTGGTTCGTGCCATTGGTTTGGACGTTGCGGGTGCGTTGCATATGGCAATTGATGCACCAGCAAATCTGATCGGACGATCCGATTTGGCAAACGTAGATGGCCGTGCGCCTGGCGATTTGGTGTTGTTGTCGAATTGCGCGCAGCACACAACGATGTTGCATGCTATCCTTGAAAAAGAATGGGCCGGCGAACCGGCCCAGTAATTCAATTATGCAACGTCGAATTGCAGTGGTTTCACTTGTTTAAACAAACCTGTCGCTTCCAGGTCCTTTAGGACATTGGCTTGGATAGGTTCGTCCACATATAGCAGCGCAATCGCTTCCCCACCTGCATCTGCGCGGCCAAGAGTAAAGTTGGCGATGTTCACACCGTTTTGACCCAACGTTTGACCCAATGTACCAATAATGCCTGGGACGTCTTCGTTCGTTGTATAAAGCATGTTTGCGCCGACTTCGGCGTCGATATTAATGCCTTTGATCTGAATGAAACGTGGCTTTCCATCACTGAACACTGTGCCGCCGATCGAACGTTCGCGTTCTGCTGTGACGACTGTGACCTTGATATAACCCGCAAATACACCTGATTTATCTTGGTTCGTGGTGCTGATCTTAATACCACGTTCCTTGGCGATCACAGGTGCGGACACCATGTTCACATCTGGATTGGCCTTTTTCATGATACCCGCAACAACAGAACAATTCAGGGCATCCAAATTCATTTCGGCAACGGAACCGTCATATAGAATGTTGATTGCTGTGATCGGCTCATCCGTCATTTGGCCCACGAAGTTGCCCAAGTGATCCGCCAATTTAACCCACGGACCCATGATTTTGGCCTCTTCCGCGGTCATGGATGGCATGTTCAGCGCGTTTTCAACGGCCCCTGACAACAGATAGTTTGACATCTGATCTGCGACTTGCAGTGCCACGTTTTCTTGTGCCTCGGTCGTTGCAGCGCCCAAATGTGGTGTGCAGACAACATTTGGCAGATCGAACAATGGGTTTTCCGTTGCAGGTTCAACCGAAAATACGTCAAACGCAGCACCTGCAACATGCCCAGATTGCAGCAACTCAGCCAGTGCAACTTCGTCAACCAAACCGCCGCGCGCACAGTTGATGATGCGAACGCCCTTTTTGGTTTTGGCCAAATTCTCACGGCTTAGAATGTTCTTGGTGCTTTCTGTGAATGGAACATGCAGCGTGATGAAATCAGCAGCTGCCAGCAATTCGTCCAGCTCTACTTTTTGAACGCCCATCTGCTTGGCCTTTTCTTCACCAAGGAAGGGATCAAAGGCCATGACCTTCATCTTTAGGCCGCGTGCACGGTCGCAAACGATCCCACCAATGTTCCCTGCGCCAATCACGCCAAGCGTTTTGCCCGTCAGTTCAACACCCATGAATTTGGATTTTTCCCACTTTCCCGCATGCGTGGATTCAGAGGCCTCGGGAATTTGGCGCGCGACTGCAAACATCATTGCAATGGCATGCTCGGCCGTCGTGATCATATTACCAAAGGGGGTGTTCATGACGATGACACCCTGTTTTGACGCGGCCTCTTTATCGACATTGTCCGTTCCAATGCCCGCACGGCCAACCACCTTTAGATTGGTGGCATGTTTCAAAATTGTGGGTGTCACCTTGGTTGCGGACCGGATGGCAAGACCATCATATTGTCCGATGACCTCGGCCAGTTTTTCTTTGTCTTTGCCCAGATCAGGCATGAAATCCACGTCGATCCCGCGATCCCGAAAGATTTGGACAGCTGTTTCGCTTAGTTTGTCAGATACAAGTACTTTAGGTGCCATGATTATTCTCATTCTATGGAATTGGTATACGCACCCCCTTTTTGAGGATGCTGATTATTCAATTTTGTCAGTAAGTTACAGCGCTGCGATTTCTTGCTCGAAGGCCCATTCTAACCATGGAAGCATCGCAACGATGTCCGATGTTTCGACTGTGCCACCGCACCACACACGCAATCCCGCAGGGGCATCACGATAGGCGCCGATGTCATAGGCTACGTTTTCGGTCTCCAACCGTTTGGCAACCGCTTTGGCGAATTTTGCGCCGTCCTGAATGCGATCATCTGTAAACTTCAGACACACAGAGGTATTTGAACGTGTGGCGGGATCGATCGCCAAATTGTCAATCCAATCACGTGTTTCGCAGAAATCCCAAATTGCCTGAGCATTGGCCGTTGCACGCGCGATCAAGCCGTTTAGCCCACCAACATTCGCGGCCCAATCCAATGCTGCGATGTAATCCTCAACCGCCAACATGGATGGCGTATTAATTGTTTCGCCAACGAAAATACCTTCGATCAGCTTGCCACCTTTGGTCAGGCGGAAGATTTTAGGCAGTGGCCAAGCGGGGGTATATGTCTCTAATCGTTCGACCGCACGTGGTGACAGGATCAACATACCATGCGCCGCTTCACCACCTAGCACCTTTTGCCAGCTGAATGTGGTGACATCCAATTTGTCCCATGGCAGATCCATTGCGAAGGCTGCAGATGTGGCATCACAAATGGTTAGCCCCTGACGATCTGCGGGGATCGCATCCCCATTGGGCATGCGCACGCCAGATGTGGTGCCGTTCCATGTGAATACAATGTCCGTGTTGTAATCGACCGCGGCCATATCGACGATTTCGCCGTATTCGGCGGTGCGTACATCTGCATCAAGTTTCAGTTGTTTTACAACATCTGTCACCCAGCCTGCGCCAAAGCTTTCCCAGGCGACCATAGTCACAGGGCGCGCGCCCAACATGGACCACATCGCCATTTCAACCGCGCCAGTATCAGACGCAGGAACAATACCAATGCGAAAGTCGGCGGGGATGTTCAGAATCTCTCGTGTTTTTTCGATTGCTTCTTTGAGCTTGGCCTTGCCCACAGCCGCACGATGCGAGCGGCCTAATGGGGCATCTGCCAATTTATCCAAAGAAAACGTGGGGATTTTGGTACATGGACCAGAAGAAAAACGCGCGTTCAACGGCCGCGCAGCCGGTATATTCATAGCCATCAATGCTACCCTTTCAGATATGCGCCCCTCGTTGGGGAGGGGTGTCCCACGAACCGAAATAGAGAGAGAAAGCTGGTTTCACAAGCACAAAAAGGTCTATATAGCGACATTCAAGAATAATTTTGCGACGCATATGTCCCTTATAGGAAACAGAAATCATGTATCAGGTCACGCTTATCGGTGCGCCAAACCAAGAACGATTGAATATGACGGTGTTGGATTCCTTGCGCCATGCGTGGGGCGGGGGCGATGCGGTTTGGTTGTCGCATGCAGAGGCCGCAGAGTTTCCTATTGAAACTGTCCCGAGCAATCAGTGGCAGGTGTGGCAAGAGTTTCAAAACATGGGCATCGATATGGTTGTCCAACCTGCATCTAAGCGGCGCAAAAAGATGTTATTGGCCGATATGGACAGCACCATGATCCAACAGGAATGTATCGATGAATTGGCCGATGAAGTTGGAGTTGGGGATCGTGTAAAAGAGATCACAGCGCGGGCCATGAATGGTGAATTAGATTTTGAAGCAGCGCTGGATGAGCGCGTTGCGCTGTTGGCGGATCAGCCAGCGGATATCATTGATAAGGTTCTGAAAGAACGCATAAAATTTATGCCCGGTGGGCGTACATTGATTGTGACCATGAAGGCAGATGGGGCCTATGCCGCATTGGTGTCCGGGGGGTTCACAGCCTTTACAAACAAGGTTGCAGAGACCCTTGGATTTGATGAGCATCATGCCAATACACTCTTGGTGGATGGGGATAAATTAAGCGGTAAAGTCGCGCGCCCCATATTAGGTAGAGAGGCCAAAGTAGAGCAGTTGGAAAAGATTACTGCCGAACTGGGATTATCAGAGAATGATGTGATCGCCGTTGGGGATGGTGCCAATGATTTGGGCATGTTGGGGCGTGCGGGAACAGGTGTGGCACTGCATGCAAAACCCGCAGTTCAGGCGGAATGCGACGTGCGTGTGAACCACGGCGATTTGACCGCCCTGTTGTTTTTGCAAGGCTATTCTAGAGACGAATTTTGCGGTCTGTAAAACGTCGGTATCGTGTCGGTATTACGTCGGTGCGAAAGCGCTCAGGCGCGCGACGCTCGTGCAGGGCACATCGCCCCGCCCACCTTCCCGTAACGGGTTGGTGATCGGTTCTTGATGCTGGGTGAAATTCGCTTACCTTATGAGGCAAGCGAAGAGGAGATCACCATGAGTGCAGGCTATTTCAAAGATCCAGATGCCATCGCGCGGTTAAGCGATGAGGAATTTTGGGTGACCCAAGAAAGTGGGACGGAGCGGCCCGGTACAGGCAAGCTCCTTTATAACAAAGAACCCGGAATTTATGTTGATATTGTCTCTGGCGAACCGCTGTTTGCATCCTCTGATAAGTATGAGAGCGGATGTGGGTGGCCCAGTTTTACCAAACCGATTGAAGCGGCACATATCAATGAGTTGCGGGATACAACGCATGGCATGATCCGTACCGAAGTGCGCAGTACGCATGGGGACAGCCATTTGGGCCACGTATTCCCAGATGGTCCGCAGGATCGGGGCGGATTGCGCTATTGCATCAATTCCGCATCGCTTCGCTTTGTGCCGAAGGATGAGATGGAAGGTGAAGGATATGGCGCCTATTTGGACCAAGTGGAGGACTAAGATGGAAACGGCGGTATTTGCAGGTGGATGTTTTTGGGGAATGGAGGATTTAATCCGTCGCATTCCTGGGGTTCACAAAACACGTGTTGGCTACACTGGAGGCCATGTAGACAATCCAACATATCGATTGGTCTGCACAAAAACCACAGGGCATGCAGAGGCGGTTGAGATCGAATTTGATCCATCGGTGGTCAGCTATCGAAAATTGTTGGAATTCTTTTTCCAAATCCATGACCCGACAACAATTGACCGCCAAGGAAATGATATTGGCGACAGCTATCGATCGGAAATTTTCTATACAAGTGATGCGCAAAAAGAGATGGCCGTAAAAACAATTGAGGACGTGAACGCCTCTGGTTTATGGCCAGCTCCTGTCGTGACCAAGGCGTCGCCTGCGGTTACATTTTGGGAGGCAGAACCAGAACATCAGGATTATTTGGTGCGTCATCCGAACGGCTATACCTGTCACTTCCCCCGTGCGGATTGGGTTTTGCCAAGCGTGGGCGCAGAAAACTAGGTAAACACAATGACCGTTGCGTGTTACCTGGCGCGGCGGTCATAAATCCACGCTTTGGGCCAGTGCATAGATTGGCGTAAGCATATAGCGGCGAAACCGCCCCAGTGGAAATTGCGTAGGAATATGTTGAAACGCCTTGGGGTTGGGGCGCGTGCCGATCCGATCCAACACCATATCGGATAATAGCGCACCTGAATAGCTGGCCATTGCGACACCATTTCCATGATAACCAAACCCTGCATAGCCCCCCGCGTATCCTGGAATTTCGCCGACATAAGGCGTTTCAGATCGGTTAAGCGCCACAAGCCCTGACCATTCATAATCAATGATTACATCACGCCACGCGGGAAACATCTCAGCAAAATCGTCCCTGATTTTTTGACGGATCCGTTCGTTAGAACGTTTCGTGTAATGCAGTCCACCGCGCATACCAAACAGGAAACGATTGTTCGGCATCATTCGGAAATAGTGCAGCAAAAACCGACTGTCATATGCCATTTGCGCGCTGGTCCACCCTTGCGCCGTTTGTTCCTGATCCGTGATCGGACGCGTGACGATGACGGATGACTGTACGGGCAAAAAGCGTGCGCGCATCCATGGAAACATATCCTCGGATGAATAGCCATTTGTGGCGATGATGAATTTGTTGCAGGAAACTGTCCCGTTTGGGGTTGCGATGTCGTATCCTGATGTTGTTGGCACAATGCGCAGGGCGGGTGTGTTGGCATAGATTTTGGCACCCTTTGTTCGTGCCATCTGTAACAATCCGCTGGCATATTTTTGGGGATTCAATCCAAAACCAATGGGGGTTGTGATTGCGCCATGAAATGCGCCGCCGAGCCCGTTTTGGCGAAGCTCCTGTTCGCCTAAAATATCAGCGGTGACCCCGTAGTCGCGCTGAATTTCGGCCTGAAGCGCGGGAAAATCCTGTGCGTGTTTTGGTTTGTGGGCCAAGAGAGTTTCGCCATTTGAGTGGCGATCCACATTTAAATCATGGTCGGAAATAAATTGATCAACCAGATCGACAGCGGCCTTTTCCGCTTGGCGATATAGCTGGCGTTGATCCGATCCATATAGCGTGTCCAAACGTGCGTTTGAAATTTTCCCACCGCCCAAGCAGCAGAATCCTCCATTACGTCCCGTTGCACCGAACATGGGATGCTGTGCATCCATCACGGTGACATCGACACCTGCCTGTCCCAAATGATAGGCCGCGGACAAGCCCGTAAATCCAGCACCTATGACGGCAACATCGGTTTTGTGCGATCCGTTTAATGTTGGCAATGAAACAGATGGAACTGTCGTTGACCAATAAAGGTCCCGAATAGGATCGGGACCATAAGCAGCAGTTTCATAGACATAGCGCATTTAGGAACGCACAGCTTGCTGTTCTTCTAATCGTTGGCGCACCGCAGCGCGTTTTGAAATCAGCGAGGCCGAGATCACGCCTATGGTCACGATCGCAATCATGATCGTTGACAGCGCATTGATTTCTGGACTGACCCCAAGGCGCACGGCCGAGAAAATCTTGATCGGTAGGGTCGTGGCCGACGGACCGGATGTGAAAGATGCGATCACCAAATCATCCAATGACAGCGTAAACGCCAAGAGCCATCCCGAGATGACCGCGGGCGCAATGATGGGTAATGTCACCAGACGAAATGCCTCAAACGGGGTGGAGCCCAAATCCAATGCGGCCTCTTCCAGTGACATATCAAAGGTGGCAAGGCGCGATGACACAACTACAGACACATAGCACATTGAAAAGGTGGTATGGGCCAAAACGATTGTCATGACGCCGCGATCCAGACCAATCCCAATAAATAGGAGGAGAAGGGATAGGCCCGTAATGACTTCTGGCATCACAAGCGGCGCATAGATCATCCCAGAGAACAATGTCCGCCCCCAAAACCGACCTGCGCGTACAAGGACATAGGCGGCCAATGTACCCAACACGGTGGCAAAGGTTGATGATAGCACGGCAACCTTAATCGTAACCCACGCCGCGTCCAAGAACGCCTCATTCCGCATAAGCTCGCCATACCATTTTGTGGAAAACCCAGCCCAAACCGTGACCAGTTTCGACGAGTTGAACGAATAGATCACCAAAATCACCATGGGCAGGTAAAGAAAGGCGAACCCAAGCGTCAGGGATGTTGTGTTAAACCATGTTAGACGTCTCATCCCTCAGACTCCCGTTGTTTTTGTTCATTTCGTTGGAACAAGATGATTGGAATGATCAGGATCAATAACAAGATAACGGCCACCGCAGAGGCCAAGGGCCAATCACGGTTTGAGAAGAATTCGTCCCAAAGAACCTTACCAATCATCAATGTGTTTGATCCGCCCAATAGGGATGGGATCACAAATTCGCCCAATGTTGGAATAAACACAAGGAAACAGCCCGCGATGATCCCACCGCGGGATAATGGGAATGTGACTAACCAGAATGCTTTGATACGCGAACAGCCCAAATCCTCTGCGGCCTCTAACAGGCTATCGTCCAGTTTTTCCAATGCGGAATAGATCGGTAAAATCATGAACGGCAGATAAGTATAAACGATCCCGATATAGACGGCGATGGGCGTGTTCAGAATGATCAGGGGTTCAGACGTCAACCCAAGGAACATTAAGGTTTGGTTCAAAAACCCCTCTTGTCCCAAAATGCCAATCCATGCGTAAACGCGGATCAGGAAAGATGTCCAAAATGGCAGGATCACCAACATCAAAAGCGTTGGGCGCCATTCCTCGCTTGCGCGGGTCATCGCATAGGCGATTGGATATCCAATCAGCAATGTGAAAAAGGTCGAAACCGCAGCGATTTTCAGACTGGATAGATAGGCTTTGTAATACAAATCATCCATCATTAAGAATTCGAAATTTTCGAAATCTAATGCACCTAAAAACTTGGTAAATCCTTCCCATCCCTTGGCAAGATCCAATTGGGGCAGATAGGGGGGAATTGATAGTGCGATATCTGACAGCGATATTTTGAAAACAATGGCGAAAGGCACCAAAAATAGGGCCAACAGCCAAAAATACGGGATCGCGATAAGGGCAAATCTACGCATGACTACCCCTTTAACAGAACGCCAGCGGTAGCAGTAAAGCTAATCCAAACCGTGTCGTCCCATGTGATCGCGCGGCGCGAAAGACGGCGTGTATTTGCGCTTTGTGCCTTGATGATCTGACCGTTGGGCATTTCAACGTGATAGGTCGATAGGTTGCCCAAATAGGCGATGTCCAAGACCTTTCCTTGGAATGCATTTGGTGTGTCGTCAGGTTTTTCAACATTGACGGACACTTTTTCAGGTCGGATAGCGAAATGAACCTTATCGCCCTTCTCAAAGGATGTGTCGGTGGTTCCAGTAATGTCCGATACACCTTCACCCCATGCGATTTGAACGTGTTCACCTGACGGTGTTGCGCGGCCCTCAATGATGTTCACGTCGCCGATGAAATCGGCAACATAAACGGTGTTTGGCGCCTCATAAATCCGTGCGGGGGTATCAACCTGAATCATGCGTCCTTCATCCATTACGGCGATTCTGCTGGCGACGGTCATCGCCTCTTCTTGGTCATGGGTCACGATCACAAATGTTGTGCCTGTTTTTTCCTGAATATCCATCAGTTCAAATTGGGTATCCTGACGCAATTTTTTGTCCAGCGCGCCAAGTGGTTCATCCAACAACAACAGCTTCGGCGCTTTGGCCAAGGAGCGTGCAAGCGCCACGCGCTGACGTTGACCGCCTGAAATTTGGTGTGGTTTGCGTTTTGCAAATCGTTCCAATCGCGTCAGGCGCAGCATTTCATCAACGCGACTGTTTAGGGCGTCACCCTTCATCCCCTCGCGCTTTAGGCCAAAGGCGATGTTTTCCCAAACGGACAAATGTGGAAACAGCGCGTAGGATTGGAACATCATGTTTACGGCGCGTTTGTTCGGCTGGATCGGTGCGATGTCCTGACCGCTGAGTAATATTGTGCCTTCGGTAGGGGTTTCAAACCCTGCAAGCATCCGCATTAATGTGGTTTTACCACAGCCCGATGGACCCAACAGGGCAAAAAATTCACGTTCAAAAATATCGATTGTTAAATCATCAATCGCGGTGAAATCTCCAAATCGTTTGGTCACATTTTTGAATTGGATCAGTGGTTTTTCGTCTGGATCATTCCAAGGGGCGAAAACAGGTCGAAGGGCTTCGGTCATGGTGCATCCCAAATTTGAAAACAAAAAACCCGCGCAGTTTGTGCCGCGCGGGTTTTGGAATCTTCAATTAAGTGCCTGACTTAATCTTTGTCCACATGCGTGTTACGACACGCTGAACGCGTGCATCGTATGGACGTGTGGTGAACAAATTCGCAAGCGTTGCTGCATCGGGATAAACCGCTGGATATTCAAGGATTTCTGGATCAATGAACTCCTGTGCGGCTTTGTTTCCGCTGGCATACCAAACATAGTTTGTTGCCGCGGCAGAGTTCTGCGCATCCATGATAAAGTTCATGAATTTATGCGCTGCATCTGGGTTTGGGGCGTCCACTGGGATCGCCATTTGGTCGAACCACATTTGTGCGCCTTCTACAGGGATTGAATAATCAATTTCATTCCCATTTTCTGCCTCTGCGGCGCTATATTGCGCCTGGAACACATCGCCCGACCAACCAACGGCAACACAGATTTCGCCATTGGCCAGCGCGTTGATGTATTCTGAGCTGTGGAATTTACGGATGTATGGGCGCACAGCGGCGTAAACGGCCTCTGCTTTGGCAATTACTTCTGGATCATGGCTGTCTGGATCTTCGCCGATGTACAGCAATGCAGCTGGGATCATTTCAGATGGGGCATCAAGGAAGTGAACGCCGCAATCCGCCAATTTTTCCATGTTTGCTGGATCAAAAACCAATGACCATGAATCAAGCGGCGCATCAGCACCCAATACTTCTTCTACTTTGCCAATGTTATAACCAATGCCGGTTGTTCCCCACATGTAGTTAACGGAGTGCTCTCCACCTGGGTCATACTGATCCGTACGCGCTTGGATTTCGTCCCACATGTTGCCTGCGTTGGGCAGCTTGGACATATCTAACTTTTGGAAAGCGCCCGCTTGGATTTGACGCTGTAGAAATGTGCCAGAGGGCACAACAACATCATAACCAGAGCCACCTGCCAGCAGTTTTGTCTCAAGCACTTCGTTGCTGTCAAAGACGTCATAAATAAGATCGATGCCTGTTTCAGCTTCGAATTTTGTTAGCAACTCTTCGTCGATGTAATCGGACCAGTTGTAAACACGCACTTCCTCGGCAAAAGCGCTTGAGGCGATAATAGCCAAACCAGCTGTTGCTGATAAGAGATTAGTTTTCATGTCTCTCTCCCATTGGACCACGGGGTTTTTCCCATTGGCACATAATTTGATCAAAAATTGCGCACATGGCAACAACTTTATGTTCCCACGCGATTGTCGCAGGCGCAAGAGAAGTCGTGTAATTTGCCGCCAGATACTCTAAAGTATATGATAAATAAGGATTTGCAGGTAATGACAAAAATGACTTCAGCAGGGCTGCCAGCACATGAAATGACCTATCGCGCACTGAAAGAGTTGCTGTTGTTTGGTGAAATTGCACCGGGTCAAGCAGTTACAATTCAAGGTTTGGTGGCCCGATTAGACGTTGGAATGACCCCTGTTCGTGAGGCGCTGCGCCGTCTGATTTCGGAAGGTGCTCTGGAATTTCAGGGAAATCGACGTGTCAGTGTGCCTGTTTTAACGCCCGAAAATCTGTCCGAATTGAAATTCGCCCGCGCGATGATCGAACGTGAATTGACGCTTAAAGCCTTTTCAAACATTGATGAAAATGGCCTAAAACAGCTTGAATCATTGGACTCCGGCCTAGATTCGGCAATTACACGCGGTGATATCGGTGCATACTTGCGGCACAATTACGAATTCCACAAAACGCTCTATTCATTTGCGGGGGCACCGATCTTAGAATCGTTAGCCGATAATCTATGGCTGCGCTACGGACCATCGCTTCGGGTTGTCTGTGGGCGGGTTGGAACGCAGAATTTAGTTGATCATCACAAACAAGCCATCGCCGCCGTACGCAATGGTCAATTTGATGAGGCTGCCGCCGCAATGTCCGCTGACGTAAACGAAGGCATCGACTACGTAATCGCCGAATTTTCGTGCTGAGGATACTCGGTTTGATTCGATTGACAAAATAAAATTTGATCATATTTTGGGATCTGTCCCGCAAGTTTGCGTTTGTTCCACCAAAATGGATCGAGTTTATGAACCAAATTTTTAACCACGCCCCCACCCATGAACTGCAAGCGCGCGACGCAGCGCATCATATGCACCCGTTCACAGCACAGGGGCAATTGGCAGAAAAAGGTGCGCGTGTCATCACCGCGGCGAATGGCGTTTTCGTTTACGACAGTGATGGTGAAAAAATCTTGGACGCGATGGCGGGGCTATGGTGTGTCAATATCGGATACGGCCGAGAAGAGCTTGCCGATGTGGCGCATCGTCAAATGAAGCAGCTGCCCTACTATAATACCTTCTTTCAAACGACTCATATCCCAGCCATCGAATTGTCTGAACGCATTGCAAACCTTGCACCCGCGGATTTGAACCACGTATTCTACGCGGGTTCTGGGTCCGAGGCGAACGATACGAATATTCGCATGGTACGTCATTATTGGGCGGTGAAGGGCAAGCCGCAAAAATCAATCATCATTAGCCGCAAAAATGCCTATCACGGGTCAACTGTTGGAGGTGGGTCGCTTGGCGGGATGAGTGCGATGCACGAACAAGGCGGCATGCCAATCCCTGACATCCATCATATCAATCAACCCAATTGGTGGAGCGAAGGGGGCGATATGACCCCCGAAGATTTCGGTCGTGCCCGCGCTGCCGAGTTGGAAGAGGCGATCAAGCAGCTGGGCGCCGATCGTGTCGCCGCCTTTATCGCCGAACCGGTCCAAGGGGCGGGCGGCGTGATCGTTGCGCCAGACACTTATTGGCCCGAAGTCCAGCGCATCTGCGACCATTACGGTATTTTGCTGATCGCTGATGAGGTTATTTGTGGCTTTGGCCGTACAGGAAATTGGTTTGGGTCCGAAACCCTGCACATTCGCCCCCATATCATGACAATCGCCAAAGGGCTAAGCTCGGGCTATCAGCCGATTGGTGGGTCGATTGTCTGTGATGAGGTTGCCAAAGTCATCGCTGGGGACGAATTCAATCACGGCTACACCTATTCCAGCCACCCTGTCGCCGCAGCCGTCGCCAATGAAAACTTGCGCATTATGGAAGAAGAAAACATTGTCGGCCACGTGCGCGACACCGTCGCCCCCTATCTGAAACAAAAATGGGAGGCGATGACAGATCACCCCATGGTTGGTGAAGCGAAAATTGTCGGCATGATGGGATCAATCGCGCTGACCCCGAACAAAGCCACTCGCGCAGCGTTCAAATCGGATGCGGGAACGGTTGGGTATATTTGTCGCGAACGCTGTTTTGCAAACAACCTGATCATGCGTCACGTTGGGGATCGTATGATTATTTCACCCCCTTTAATCATTTCCAACGATGAAATTGATCTGTTGATCACCCGTGCGCGGAAATCATTGGATGAGGCGATGGAAATCGTCAAAGTACAAGGATTGTGGGAAGAAAAATAGATTTCTGCGGTCTAGGCAGTTAAGCTTCGACACTAGCCAATTACGTTTGGTTAAACAAACGCTGATCTGGTTATTTGTGCCGAAACCCGTTTACATCCTAAACGTGTAAGTTGCCCCAAACTAGTTGAAGAGGCCGACCAAAATTTCTATTTTTTGATCTGGTATGTCTGATCTTTGGTCGGGAACGCGCGGGATTTCACATCTTTGGCATATCCTTCAACCGCGTCCTCAATCCCCTGCAATAGGTTTCCGTATTGTTTCACGAATTTGGGCGGATTGGGGTTTAGGCCCAGCATATCCTCTAACACCAAAATTTGACCGTCACATTCAGCGGACGCGCCAATTCCGATTGTTGGAATTTCGATTTCTTCGCTGATTTGCGCAGCAAGGGGTTCAACCATGCCTTCCAAAACGATTGAAAATGCGCCTGCTTCTGCGACGGCTTTGGCATCGGCCTGGTGGATGGGCCATGTGTCTTCGTCCCGTCCTTGTGTTTTGAACCCACCCAGCGTGTTCGTGGATTGCGGGGTCAGGCCGATGTGGCCCATGACGGGAATGCCGCGTTCAACCAAGAAATGGATTGTTTCGGCCATGCGGGCGCCGCCCTCTAACTTAACAGCGCCACAGTTTGTTTCTTTCATAATGCGTGCGTCAAAACGGGTACAGGCCAAAAATTCGTCGAAAAACGTAAAAAGCTGGTTGCACCTTGAGCGGTTGATATGTTTACAATCGCCTCAAGAGCGGCAAAAGAACGCGGGAACAAGGGAGCCTAGTTTGGCCTTAGACGAAACAAACAATGCATTCGTTCGCTTTGATCGGGTGCAAAAAAGTTATGACGGTGAATCCCTCGTCGTCAAAGATCTTAATCTGGACATTCCAAAAGGCGAGTTTCTGACAATGTTGGGGCCATCTGGCTCTGGCAAGACCACGTGTCTTATGATGCTGGCCGGTTTTGAAACCGCCACGCATGGCGAAATTTTGTTGGATGGCGTTTCGATCAACAATATTCCACCGCATAAACGCGGGATTGGCATGGTGTTTCAAAACTATGCCCTGTTCCCGCATATGACAGTTGCGGAAAATCTGTCGTTCCCGCTGGAAGTGCGGAACATGGGTAAATCGGAGCGCGAAGCTAAAGTGAAGCGCGCGCTTGATATGGTTGAAATGGGTGATTTCGGAGGTCGCCGTCCTGCACAGCTTTCTGGCGGACAGCAGCAACGGATCGCTTTAGCGCGTGCTTTGGTTTTTGAACCCGAATTGGTTCTTATGGATGAACCCTTGGGCGCCTTGGACAAACAACTGCGCGAAAAGATGCAGTTTGAAATTACGCGTCTTGCGCACAATTTGGGCATTACCGTTGTCTATGTCACGCATGATCAGACAGAGGCCCTGACAATGTCGGACCGTGTTGCTGTGTTTAATGATGGTGTGATCCAACAATTGGCCAGACCAGACATGCTATACGAAAGGCCAGATAATAGCTTTGTTGCTCAGTTCATTGGAGAAAATAACACACTAGAAGGCACAGTGAAGAGCCTGACCGACGATACCGCGGTAGTAGAGTTAGACGGTGGGCTGCAGCTTCAGTGTGAACCAATCAATGTTAATAATGTTGGGCAGCGAACGCGCGTGTCAGTGCGCCCCGAGCGAGCGGAATTGAACTTGAATAATTTATCACAAGATGCCTGCACACTCACTGGAACGGTACAGGAATTTATTTACATGGGTGACATATTTCGTACGCGCATCAGCGTTGCAGGTTGTGACGACTTCATCATTAAAACGCCTAACTCTCCGAACCAAAAAAGACTGTCACCAGGGCAGAACGTAAAATTTGGTCTTAACAAAAAAGATTGCAGGGCTTTAGATCCTTGAGTTGCGTTTATTGATATGTGGCGTAACATCAACTCGATTCCGCTGAATTCGCCCAGTCATCGGATTCACATAGAAATGGGCGAGCAAGGGAGACTTAAATGAACCTTAGTAAATTTTTGGTAACTACCACCGCTTTGACATTGTCTGCGGGAATTGCGAGTTCTCAAGATATGACCATTGTATCTTGGGGTGGAGCGTACTCGAAGTCACAGCTTAAGGCTTACCACGAGCCTTATTCAGAGAAGACTGGCGTGAACATAATTAATGATGATAGCTCTGCGGAAGCCGTTGCTAAGTTGCGTGCAATGAATGAAGCGAACAATGTTACATGGGACGTTGTCGACGTTGTTGCGGCAGATGCAATGCGTTTGTGCGATGAAGGATTAGCCCTTGAAATTGACCATGATACGCAACTTGCACCGGCTCCAGACGGCACATCAGCATCTGAAGACTTCGGTGAATTGATTGTTTCAGACTGCTTTATCCCGCAAATCGTATACTCTACAACTTTTGGCTATCGCACGGATTTAGTAGGCGACACTGCTCCGACGAGTGTATGCGCTGTTTTTGACTTAGAAAACTACCCCGGGAAGCGTTCTTTGGAAAAGCGGCCAATTAATAATATGGAATGGGCCTTACTTTGCGATGGAGTTGCAAAAGATGAAGTCTACAATGTTTTGGAGACGAGCGAGGGTCAAGATAGAGCGCTGGCAAAATTAGATACGATCAAAGATAGTGTGGTATGGTGGTCAGCTGGTGCTGATACACCACAATTGCTGGCAGACGGCGAAGTCATTATGGGATCAACCTATAATGGTCGATTGTTCAGTGTCATTGAAGAACAAAAACAGCCTGTTGCTATGTTGTGGGATGCTCAGGTCTTTGATTTAGACGGTTGGATTATTCCAGCGGGTCTTAGTGCCGAGCGCCAAAAACGTGCTCTTGATTATATTTACTTTGCAACAGACACTCAGCGTTTAGCTGATCAAGCGAAGTATATTTCTTATGGTCCTGCGCGCGCTTCATCTGCACCGCTCGTTGGAAAACATGCTGACTTGGGAATTGATATGGCCCCTCATATGCCGACTGATCCAAATAATGCAAAAAATACGTTTTTGTATAACTATGAATTTTGGGCAGATTATCGCGATGATATTGATGCAAAATTCCAAGCATGGCTTGCGCAATAATTGATTAAGATAATGAGAGGCGCCTAAATGGCGCCTCTTATCATTGCTATACGAAATTGAGGCAAATTTGTTAGATTATTCCGAGAAATACTCAATGGAAGTGGCGGACGGTACTCCATTAAAGAAGTCGCTCGCGCGCTCACTCCGTAAAGAAAAGTTACGCGCGTTAGCACTAATTGCTCCATTGCTTATTTTTGTATTGGTTACATTTGTACTGCCGATTGGTACGATGCTCACCCGTTCCATTGATAACAGTATAGTGGAAGAAATTTTGCCAAGAACAGTTTTGGCACTGGAAGACTGGAATGAGAAAGGTGATGAGCTGCCCAATGAAATGGTGTTTCGGTCTTTCGTGGAAGATTTCCAGGATGCGATTGCAGATAAAAACCACACAAAGATTGGATCCCGGCTTAATTACGAAGTGAGTGGGATGTCCTCGCTCTTCAGGAAGTCTGCACGGAAAGTGAAAAAATGGGATTTAACAGACAATGCCCCAATTAAGCAAAAGTTGATCGAGGTAAATAAGGCGTGGGGAGATGTTGAAACGTGGGCTGTTATTAAAACTCACTCAGTAGCCCTCACAAACGGTTATTTTTTAAATGCTGTCGACATGCAGCGTACACCATTCGGTGCCCAAGCTCAGCCAGAAAACAAACAAGTATTGGTAAAGCTATTCATCAGAACTTTAAAAATGTCACTGATCATTACCGGCATGTGTATTTTACTTGGATATCCCGTGGCTTGGCTATTAGCAAATTTGTCGAACCGAACATCAAACTTATTGCTCATTCTTGTGTTATTACCTTTTTGGACGTCACTTCTGGTCAGGACCTCTGCTTGGAAGGTAATGCTTCAGAACCAAGGTGTTATTAATGATCTACTCGTATGGATAGGCTTAATTACGGAAGGTTCTCGGCTAGAAATTATCAATAATCAATTCGGCACAATTGTTGCCATGACTCATATTTTACTCCCGTTTATGATCTTACCAATGTACTCCGTTATGAAGACAATTCCTCCGTCATATTTGAGAGCTGCGAAGTCATTGGGGGCGACCAATTGGACAGCATTCTGGCGTGTTTACTTTCCTCAGTCAGTGCCTGGAATTGGCGCAGGTTCAATCCTAGTATTTATTTTAGCGATTGGGTATTACATAACCCCAGAGATTGTTGGCGGCACTGATGGCATCTTCATATCTAACCGAATTGCTTATCATATCAGCTCTTCTTTAAATTGGGGTTTAGCCTCTGCGCTTGGTGCAATCTTACTCGGAGTAGTTCTGCTATTATACTGGGTGTATGATAAAATAGTTGGTATCGATAACGTTAAATTGGGATAATGGAAGATGATGTTAGTTAACTCTACACCAGAAAGCCTGTTGACTAAAAGCGTGCCAATTGTTGTTGCAGGAGCTATATTTGGTACAGTGTATGGCCAAGTAAATGGTTTAGTCATTTTAGGTTTTAGCGCAGGGGCCTTTGTCAGCTTATTGCTGACACTATTCTATGCTGGAGTTTTGAAACAAAAATTCCTTTCTCATGTAATAAATATTGCGCTATTTGGAACTTTCGGACTGTTATCAAGCAGCCTTCACAGCGCCATTTTTTATGTGATCTTGAGTATTGCATTCGTTTGGTTTATCTTTTGGGTTACAGAGGCTAAGTATCGTGCGAACCTATTACCTTACCTTAGCTCTTCGCAAGTGGCATGGCATTACTTGTTTAGATTGATATGTGGTGCCATATTTCTATTTCTCATCACTCCGATTTTGGTAGTTTTGCCTTTATCGTTCAACGCGCAAGACTTCTTTACGTTCACTCCAGAGATGCTCCGGTTCGAGCCTGAGGGTTACTCTCTTAAACATTATCGTGACTTTTTGGGTTTGAGAGTGGACTCAAATGGTGAATGGTTAAGGGCATTCCAAAACTCGCTAATAATTGCTCCGCTTGCAACTTTGATATCGGTAACGTTTGGTACGCTTGCAGCAATAGGGCTAAGTCAGTCGCATGTCCCAATGAGACGTGCAATTATGGCAATTTTAATTTCACCAATGATCGTACCTTTGATAATTTCAGCGACAGGCATGTTTTTTTTCTATTCAGACATGGGCAATTTTTTGGAGGAAACAGTCGGGATAAACAAGAACGCTGTCGGTTACATAAAAGTTGTACTGGCGCATGCTGTTCTGGGAATTCCGTTTGTTATTATTACAGTGACAGCCACCTTGGTAGGCTTTGATCGGTCTCTAACGCGAGCGTCAGCAAATTTAGGTGCTAACTCCATCACAACATTTTTTCGCGTTCAAATGCCATTGATCTTACCTGGTGTCATATCGGGCGGTCTATTTGCTTTCATTACGTCGTTTGATGAAGTTGTGGTTGTAATGTTCATAGGATCTGCTGGACAAAAAACTTTACCTTGGCAGATGTTTTTAGGTTTGCGTGAACAAATTTCACCAACTATTCTTGCAGTTGCAACAATTTTGGTAGTGTTGTCGATAGCCTTACTTTCTACAGTTGAATTATTGCGCCGCCGTTCTGAGCGTTTGCGCGGCATGTCCCCCAGCTGATCAGGGTGATTATGGAAACCGCCTTGATAACGCACGCGGATTGCTTGAATCATGTCACTCCTGCTGGTCATCCTGAACAGGTTGCCCGTCTGGAACACGTGTTGCATGCGCTGGCTCCATTGGATTTAAATCGCATCACGGCGCCTTTGGCAGCGGATGATGATTTGCTGCGTATTCATCCAAGGTCCTACATTGATGAAATCAAACAGATGCGACCAGAGTCAGGAACGTTTCAGGTGGATGCGGATACGCATATGTCACCTGGGTCTCTTGACGCGGCGTATCGCGCGGCGGGTGGAACATTGCGCGCCGTTGATATGGTTCTGAGGGGCGAAGCAAAAAATGCATTTGTGGCAGCGCGTCCGCCAGGACACCATGCAGAAACGGCTACGGCAACGGGCTTTTGCCTATTCGGAAACGTGGCACTAGGCGCAAAATACGCCTTGGATTATCACGGCCTGAAACGGGTTGCCGTTGTTGATTTTGATGTGCACCACGGAAATGGGACACAAGATATCCTTTGGGACGAGCCGCGTGCACTGACGATTACGTCACAACAAATGCCGTTGTGGCCGGGAACGGGTGCGGCGACGGAAACGGGTGAATATGACAACGTATTGAATATTCCACTTGCACCCGAAACCGACGGCGCTGCAATGCGGGCTGTATATACACGAACCGTGTTTCCACGCCTACGTGCATTCGCACCAGAGCTGATTTTGGTTTCAGCGGGTTTTGATGCGCATCGGGATGATCCACTGGCACAGCTGAATTGGGATACCGAAGATTTTCAATGGTTGGGACGCGAATTATGTGCAGTTGCGCGTAAAATATGCCACGGGCGTCTGGTGTCCGTTCTGGAAGGCGGTTATGATTTACGGGCTTTGGCCGCGTCTGCTAAGGTGTTTGTGAACGAATTGATCGAGGCCCCGAATGAGTGAAACACCCGTTGAAGACATGACATTTGAACAGGCAATGTCCGAACTGGAACGCGTTGTTGGACAACTTGAACGTGGTGACGTGGCATTGGATCAGTCAATCGCACTTTATGAACGTGGCGCATTGCTGAAAAAGCGTTGCGAAGCGAAATTGAAGGAAGCCGAAGAAAAAGTGGCCGCCATCACATTGGATGCGACAGGGACACCGACAGGCACCGCGCCGCTTGATGGTGCATAATGGATTTTCACCACCGCATTGCTGCCAATGCCGCCTCTGTTGAGACGCATTTAAACGCCTATCTTGATACATATGAACACCTGCCAGTTGTGGATGCAATGCGGTACGCCGTTCAGGGAGGCAAACGCATGCGCGCCTATATGGTTATCGAAAGCGGTGCGATGTTCGGCATTTCAATGGAGCAGTCGATCTGGCCCGCCGCTGCAATAGAGGCAGTTCATGCCTATTCCTTGGTTCATGATGATATGCCGTGCATGGACGATGATGACATACGCCGCGGACGCCCCACAGTGCATAACGCATGGGACGAAGCGACAGCAGTGCTTGCTGGTGATGCGCTGCAAACCATGGGGTTTGAGTTGGTCTTGAATGATCAGGCGGGTTCACCCGATGTGCGTGCAGAACTGGCCAAAACGTTGGCAAAGGCATCAGGCGCACATGGAATGGTCTTGGGGCAGGCGTTGGATATTGCTGCGGAAACCGCGGAAACACCTCTGACGCTTGAACAAATTGAACACCTACAAAATGGAAAAACAGGTGCGTTAATTGAATGGTCGGCGATCAGCGGTGCGATTATGGCCCGTGCAGATATCACGCCCCTTTCAACCTATGCCAAGGCTGTTGGTTTGGCATTTCAAATTGCCGATGACATCCTGGATGTAGAAGGGGACGAGGCCAAAACAGGTAAACGCCTGAACAAAGATGCCGATGCGGGCAAGGCCACATTTGTTTCCCTGCTGGGTTTGGATGGCGCAAAACAACGGGCGCGGGCCCTTGTTGATCAGGCGGAAGAGGCTATTTCTTGCTATGGAAATAAGGCGCAAAACTTGCAGGATGTTGCGCGCTTCGCTATTTCTCGGGAAAATTAACCCAAGGCGCCTTTTGTTTTATGTCACATCGACCGAATACTCCACTGCTTGATCGGGTGCAGTTGCCCGAAGACCTGAAGCGTTTTTCAGATGCAGAATTGATCCAAGTGGCCGAGGAATTGCGCCAAGAAACCATTTCAGCGGTTTCTGAAACAGGCGGGCATTTGGGTGCTGGATTGGGGGTTGTGGAACTAACGGTTGCGCTTCATGCGATCTTTGACACCCCGCGCGACAAAATCATCTGGGATGTCAGCCATCAGGCCTATCCCCATAAAATCCTGACAGGTCGTCGTGATCGCATTCGTACCTTGCGCCAACAAGATGGGCTGAGCGGTTTTACCAAACGTGCCGAAAGCGCATATGATCCTTTTGGCGCGGCGCATTCAAGCACATCAATTTCAGCGGCCCTTGGGTTTGCAGTGGCGCGCGATTTGGGTGGTGCCTGCGACACGGGGCATGGTGATGCCATCGCTGTGATCGGTGATGGATCAATGAGCGCTGGTATGGCCTATGAAGCGATGAACAACGCAGGCCATTTGAAAAAACGGCTGATCGTAATTTTGAACGATAACGAAATGTCGATTGCGCCACCTGTTGGTGCCTTGTCGTCTTACCTATCGCAACTTTATGCAGAAGCACCTCTGCAAGATCTGCGGGATGTTGCACGTGGTGCCATTGGTTTTTTGCCTGAACCTTTCCGCGAAGGGGCCAAGCGAGCCAAGGAAATGATTAAGGGGATGACCGTTGGTGGCACCCTGTTCGAGGCATTAGGTTTTTCATATGTCGGGCCGCTGGATGGTCACGACATGAACCAACTTTTGCCTGTGCTGCGCACTGTCAAAACCCGGGCGGATGGGCCCGTTTTAGTACATATTGTCACTAAAAAAGGCAAAGGGTACGCCCCAGCAGAAGCCGCGCGGGATAAGGGCCATGCGACTGCCAAGTTTGATGTATTGACCGGTAACCAAGTTAAATCACCTTCGAATGCACCCAGTTATACCTCGGTCTTTTCGGATGTATTGTTAAATGCTGCGGCAGCTGATCCGCGCATCTGCGCCGTGACAGCAGCGATGCCTGATGGAACAGGGCTTGCAACCTTTGCGCAACGATATCCCAGCCGTTGTTTTGACGTTGGGATTGCGGAACAGCACGGCGTGACATTCGCGGCGGGCTTGGCCGCGGGCGGATTGCGCCCATTCTGTGCCATGTATTCAACGTTTTTACAGCGTGGCTATGATCAGGTAGTGCACGATGTGGCGTTACAGAATCTGCCTGTGCGTTTCGCCATTGATCGTGCGGGATTGGTTGGTGCAGATGGTGCAACACATGCGGGCAGCTTTGATACGGCATATCTAGCGAACCTGCCAAATATGGTCGTCATGGCGGCCGCGGACGAGGCGGAATTGACACATATGGTCGCCACTGCCGCCGCATATGATGATGGTCCTATAGCGTTTCGCTATCCAAGAGGCGAAGGTGAAGGTGTTGAAATTCCTGAAACGCCTGAACGATTGGAAATCGGTAGGGGGCGCATCGTCAAACAGGGTTCTGGTGTTGCCATTCTATCATTCGGCACACGATTGGGGGAGGTTCATAAAGCATCCGAAAACCTGCGCGCGCGTGGCATATCGCCCACCATCGCCGACGCGCGGTTCGCAAAGCCCCTGGACCGTGATCTGATCATGGGACTTGCGTCGTCGCATGATGCGATCATCACAATTGAAGAAGGAGCAGTGGGCGGTTTTGGCAGCCATGTTTTGCAATTGCTTGTCGATGAAGGTGCGCTTGATACAGGATTAAAGGTGCGCACAATGCAATTCCCTGATGTCTTTATTGATCACGCAAGCCCCAAAGCCATGTATGACATGGCAGGGTTAAACGCATCAGATATCGAGAAAAAGGTGCTACAGGTATTAGGTGTTGATGTGATTGAAGCAAAGAAGGCCTAGAGGCCTTCTTCTAACCTGATAAGTGCATCAAGCCCCGCTTTATAATCCGGATATTTCAGTGAGACCCCCAATTCCGATTTAATGCGTTCATTCGCAACGCGTTTATTTTCGGCATAGAAACTTTTGCCCATGGAGCTTAGGTTTGCATCCTTAAACGCGATTGCAGGTGGAATGGGTAAGTCAAGCAGTTCGGCAGCGTATCCAATCACATCTTGTGGCGGGGCGGGATAATCATCGCACACGTTATAGATGCCACCATCGGTGCCCGCGGCGATAGATGCGCATAGAGCCTGAACAATGTCTTCCACATGGATGCGGCTGAAAACTTGATCCTTTTTGATGATGCGTTGGGCTTTGCCTGATTTTACTTTTGAAAATGGTCCGCGCCCTGGGCCGTAAATCCCCGCTAATCTGAAGATGTGAAGAGGTAGGTTTGATACCTCGGACCAGGCTTCTTCGGCCAATTTACGTTGCTGACCGCGTGTCGTTGTTGGGTATAACGGAGTGTCTTCGTCAACCCATTCACCTTTGGTTCCCCCATAAACACCAGTTGTCGACAGGTAGCCAACCCATTCGAAGTGATTTAATACAAATATTGATCGATAGTCATTTAATATTGGATCCCCATTTTCGGAAGGTCCCGCTGAAATCAGAACATGTGAACAAGCGCTTAGCCGTTCTGGAACCGTTGGATCATCAATCAACAGGGGATGTGCACCTGCTTGCGTAATTTCGTCAAACCGTTCTTGGCGCCGTGTCGTTCCATAAACGGTCCATCCCTGTTCCGTCAGTGTTTTTGAAAGATAGCCCGCGGTATACCCCGCGCCGAATATAAACATTGATTTTGTCATGCTTCTAATTTGTATGACAGGTACTAAGTTACAAGCAGAAAATGCGCTGATATGACGACACGTTCCAACTGACATTGTGGATGAGTTGCGCATAGTGGGCACATAAAACTAAAGGAGCGAATATGACCGACATCGTTATTTTGGATGGGGCACGGACCGCAATCGGCACATTTGGTGGATCATTGGCGGCAACGCCTCCAATTGAATTGGGCACTGTTGCGGCGAAGGCCGCGCTTGAACGCTCTGGTGTTGAAGGCGGGCAAATTGGACAGGTTGTATTTGGTCACGTGATTAACACTGAACCCAAAGATATGTACCTAAGCCGTGTTGCGGCCATGCAAGCAGGCATTCCAGATACCACACCTGCCATGAATGTGAATCGCCTATGTGGTTCTGGCGCGCAGGCGATTGTATCGGCGGTTCAGGCGCTTATGCTGAGGGATGCTGATTTTGCCCTTGCAGGTGGTGCCGAGAATATGAGCCGATCACCTTACATCGTGCCCGACCAACGTTGGGGTGCTAAAATGGGCGACATACGCACATTGGACATGATGCTGGGGGCGCTGAATTGTCCCTTTGGCACAGGTCACATGGGGGTGACCGCGGAAAATGTGGCCGCAGAACATGATATTTCCCGTGCCGCACAAGATGCCTTTGCATTGGAATCACAAAACCGTGCTGCAGCCGCGATCGAGGCGGGATATTTTGACAGTCAAATCACCCCTGTGGATGTCAAAGTCAAACGCGAAATGGTTCCATTTTTGCGCGATGAACATCCCAAAGCAACAACGGCCGAAGGGTTGGCAGGACTGCGACCCGTTTTCCAAAAAGACGGTTCTGTCACAGCAGGCAACGCAAGTGGCATCAATGACGGTGCGGCTGCGATTGTTCTGGCGACAGCAACAGCTGCGGAAAAATCAGGATTGAAACCACGCGCGCGTGTTCTTGGGTATGCACATGCTGGCGTCCGCCCCGAGGTAATGGGTATCGGCCCCATACCAGCGGTTGAAAATCTAATGGCGAAAACGGATCTAACCATAAGCGATTTTGATGTCATTGAGAGCAACGAGGCATTTGCAGCACAAGCATTGGCCGTGAACAAAGGGTTGGGAATTGATCCTGCAAAAGTGAACCCAAATGGCGGTGCGATTGCACTGGGACACCCGGTTGGTGCAACTGGGTGTATCATCACGATCAAGGCGCTTTATGAACTTGAACGCATCGGCGGTGGCAAAGGACTGATCACGATGTGCATCGGGGGCGGTCAGGGAATCGCGATCGCAATCGAGACACTTTAAAGAATTTTTCACTTTGGTTGGACAAAGATGCCTTTGGATCTTTGTTCGCCGGAGTGATCGACGAATATTGCCACAAAACTTGTTGTGGAACGCCGTGCGCGTTTGGCAGCAAAGCGTTTGGTAGAGTTAAAAGAAGCTAAGCTGAGGACAACAAATACTGCGCCCTCTATAATCCGATATATCCATATTTATCCGGACATATACTAATTCACATAAGATCGCTTTTAGATACGCAAAAAGGAATAACACTGTTATATTTAAAACCGGCTCAAGTGAGCCGGTATTGTGGTCTTTTTGGTAAATTAGCTCTTCATTGAATCCCAAAAAGATTTCACGGACGAGAAAAAGTTTGAGCTTTCGGGGCTATTTTCCTCGGAAAGTTCCTCGAACTCTTGTAATAATTCTTTTTGTTTGTTGGTCAAATTGACTGGTGTTTCAACTGACAATTCAATGAACATATCGCCAGTCTGACTAGAGCGAACCGCTGGCATACCTTTACCGCGCAGGCGCATCTGGCGGCCAGATTGGCTGCCCATCGGTACTTTCACACGGCTACGGCCGCCGTCGATTGACGGTACTTCGATGTCGCCTCCCAGGGCGGCTGTCACCATTGAAACAGGGACACGGCAATAGAGATTTATGCTATCGCGCTGAAAGATTTCATGTTCGTCCACTTCGATAAAGATATAAAGATCACCCGTACTCCCGCCACGCAATCCTGCTTCTCCCTCGCCAGACAGGCGAATGCGTGTGCCCGTTTCGACACCCGCAGGGATGTTCACACTCAGTGCGCGATCTTTTTCTTTGCGGCCCTGACCGTGGCAGGATTTGCATGGGTTTTTAATGATCTGACCGGCACCCGAACAAGTTGGACAGGTACGTTCAACCGTAAAGAACCCTTGTGTTGCACGAACTTTACCCATTCCTGCACATGTTGGGCAGGTTGCGGGTTCTGAACCACCTTCGGCACCACTGCCATTACATTCATCGCAAGCGACAGATGTTGGAACATTGATCGTTGTTTGCAGACCGTTGAACGCTTCTTCCAACGTGATGCGCAGATTATAGCGTAAGTCCGCACCACGTGTAGCGCGGTTGCGGCTACCCCCACGTCCGCCGCCCATAAAATCGCCAAATAAATCGTCAAAAACATCTGAAAACGCGCTGGAAAAATCGCCTTGGCCAGGGCGTGGTCCACCACCACCCATTCCGCCTTCGAATGCAGCATGACCATAACGATCGTAGGCCGCCTTTTTATCTGCGTCTTTCAGAACATCGTAGGCTTCATTGGCTTCTTTGAATTGCGTTTCTGCGTTTGGATTGTCAGCATTGCGGTCAGGATGAAGTTCTTTGGCTTTTTTGCGAAAGGCTTTCTTGATCTCATCTGCAGACGCGCCCCGCGCGATCCCCAGCACATCATAGTAATCTTTTTTAGACACCGATTGCGCCTCCTTCAGAATACTTGCGCCGACCCAATAGTATCAGGCCGGCGCGTCGTTTGATCAATGACTTAGCGTTTGCCGTCGCCCAGGTCCTCAAAGTCCGCATCAAGGATGTCATCGTCCCCGCCGTCCTCTTGGCCCATATCCATCGGACCTTGATCATCGCCTTCTTGGCTTGCCTTATAGATCGCTTCACCAAGGCGCATCGAGGCTTCGGTTACGTTCTGAATGCCAGATTTAATTTTATCAGCATTTTCATTCTCAAGCTCGTCTTTCAACGCGGCAACGGCCAATTCGATCGCTTCGATGGTGGATGGATCAACCTTATCACCATGCTCTTCGATTGATTTTTCAGTTGCATGGATCAAGCTTTCCGCTTGGTTCTTGGCTTCGATCAATTCGCGACGTGCCTTATCCGCATCTGCGTTCTCTTCGGCCTCGCGAACCATGCGATCGATGTCATCATCTGACAATCCGCCTGAGGCTTGGATCGTGATGTTTTGCTCTTTGCCGGTTCCTTTGTCTTTCGCAGAAACAGACACAATGCCGTTTGCGTCGATGTCAAAGGTCACTTCGATCTGTGGCATACCACGCGGTGCTGGTGGGATGTCTTCTAGGTTGAATTGGCCCAAGATTTTGTTGTCAGCTGCCATTTCGCGTTCGCCTTGGAATACGCGAATTGTTACAGCGTTTTGATTATCTTCGGCTGTTGAGAATACCTGTGACTTTTTCGTTGGAATCGTTGTGTTGCGGTCAATCAAGCGTGTAAACACACCGCCCAAAGTTTCGATACCCAAAGACAATGGGGTTACGTCAAGTAGAACAACATCTTTGACATCGCCCTGCAAAACACCCGCCTGAATTGCTGCGCCCATGGCAACAACTTCATCTGGGTTTACGCCCTTATGCGGTTCCTTGCCAAAGAACTTGGACACTTCTTCCATAACCTTTGGCATACGTGTCATACCGCCGACTAAGATGACTTCGTCAATATCTGATGTTGTAAGGCCCGCGTCCTTTAATGCCGCCTGACATGGTTTGATTGACGCTTTGATTAGATCACCAACCAATGATTCTAACTTCGCACGTGTCAGCTTTAGAACTAAATGCAACGGCTGGCCTGTTGCACCATCCATTGAGATGAACGGTTGGTTGATCTCAGTTTGGCTTGCAGATGACAATTCGATCTTGGCCTTTTCTGCAGCTTCTTTTAAACGCTGTAGCGCCATTTTATCTTGTGTCAGATCAACGCCATTTTCCTTTTTGAATTCTTCTGCAAGGTAATTGACGATCCGCATGTCAAAGTCTTCACCACCCAAGAAAGTATCACCGTTCGTTGATTTCACTTCAAATAGACCGTCGTCGATTTCTAAGATGGTTACATCGAACGTACCACCGCCGAGGTCATAAACAGCGATTGTTTTTGTTTCTTTTTTGTCCAAACCATAGGCCAAAGCAGCGGCTGTTGGTTCGTTGATGATACGCAGTACTTCAAGGCCTGCGATCTTACCTGCATCTTTTGTTGCCTGACGCTGTGCATCGTTGAAATATGCCGGGACTGTGATTACGGCCTGTGTGACTTCTTCACCCAAATAGCTTTCGGCTGTTTCTTTCATCTTTTGCAAGGTGAAAGCAGAAATTTGTGAAGGAGAATATTTTTCGTCCTGCGCCTCAACCCACGCATCACCGTTACCACCATTGATAACATTGTAGGGGAGGTTCTTCAGGTCTTTTGCCAAATCGGCGTCATCCACGCGGCGACCAATCAGACGTTTCACACCAAACACCGTGTTTGACGGGTTTGTAACGGCCTGACGTTTTGCAGGCTGACCAACAAGGCGTTCGTCATTTGCAAATGCAACGATTGACGGCGTTGTACGTGCGCCTTCTGCGTTTTCAATCACGCGTGGTTGAGAGCCATCCATGATAGCAACACAACTGTTTGTCGTACCTAGATCGATACCAATAACTTTTCCCATTTTGATCCCTTTCTGAATTAGGCGATATCATGCAACGCAAACCCATTATGGCATTAACGCCGCGTTATCGTGTGTCCGAGTTTTTCATCGTTCCAACCACGACAGCGGGTATATAGGCAGGCATTTGCGCAACTGCAAGCTTTGGGGGCAATAGTTTCAAGCTTAATTGATGAAATTTGACTTATTGGGTAGATTTCTACCGGTGGTTATGTGAGCTACAGCGATTTGACCAAGCTTGATCCAGCTTTTTTCATGTATTTTGTTCTGTACATTTTAGTAAATAAGAAAGGTGAACGTCCGTTTAAACAGATGCTCTAAGTACCGGTTGTATTGTGCGTCGCTGAGAGATCTTAAATCTGCGTAACTGGTTAATAACATGAAATAATGTGTTCCGATCGAATATGGCGGGCGTTTTGTCGGGCAGTGACTGGCAATGATGTATACAATAAGAATAGGAAAAACCGCTTACGATACGCAGAACGAAAATAGTGCGAATCGTTACGCTGTGCACTCCCAAGTGTGGAACATTGACAGAAACACTGGTGCGGATAACGTAATCTGTAAAATCAATGAAATGAAATACATCAATGGAATTGTATGCGACCGTCGCACTTTGTTGACGACGCTGTTGAGGACTATTCAACACATTTTCGGCACAGAGCTAACCCATGATGGTTGTTGGGTTGTTGCGAAAATTATTTGCCTGAACTAATTCTTGCATAGTCACGGCGGAAAGTTTCCTATTCTTTGAGGAAAACACAGCGTTACTTCATTTATTCTTAAACTGTGGCGAAGAAAGAAATTTAAATGGGTTGCAACTTGGACTACGCATATATCGTTTCTGTAATTCGTGATCTTGCTTTGAAAGCTGGTAACGAAATTATGAAGGTTTATGGCTCCGATGATTTCGGAGTTGATACCAAGTCCGATGATAGCCCCGTTACAAGGGCAGATCGCGCAGCCGATGACATTATTTCAGCTGGTTTAATGGAGAATTTTCCTAAGATAGCGCTTGTCACCGAAGAACAGTCCGACACTCATAAAGTAACAGCCACAACGTTTTTTATTGTAGACCCCTTAGATGGGACCAAAGAATTTATAAAACGTCGCGGTGAATTCACGGTAAATATCGCTCTTGTGGAAAATGGAGTTCCGACCTTGGGTGTTGTTTATGCGCCTGCGATCGGTCGTTTGTTTTATACGGACGAAAATGGTCAGACAGTCGAAGAGTTGGGGGCCCATCGTGTTAGGCAAATTGGTGAAACCAACGTGCTTTCAGTAAGTGCCGCGGATAATTCTGCCCTGACGGTTGTTGCCTCAAAATCCCATCGTGATCAGGCGACGGATGATTATATTTCAAGATACCAAATAAAAGATATGACTGCTGCAGGTTCATCGCTTAAATTCTGCTTGGTTGCATCTGGTGAAGCAGATTTTTACCCGCGGTTAGGGCGCACTATGGAATGGGATACCGCAGCAGGGCATGCGCTTGTACTTGGTGCTGGTGGTCAGGTACTTGATTTCGACACGCAGGTCCCGTTGATGTACGGCAAAAATGGATTTGAAAACCCGTTCTTTGTCGTCATGTCACCCAAGGTCAAATTACGTTAATCCAAAGGGCGCAAACCGTATTCTCTGCTAGTGTAGTAAGTGTGGCGAAAATTGTGCCGCCCGAATTTCTTATTCGTGAGACTGAGCTGAAATCTGTGTTATCATTCATCGCGAATACACACGGGCACTCCCAAACAACATTTGCCGACAACGTTTTGGATCCCGTAGATTTGGCCTTTGGCCGGGTTTACGATCAAACATTAGAGGACATGGCAAAGGCGATCCGATCTACACAAAAGATTATGAAATTTTCTGGTTTGGCGATTACGCTGCCTGAGTACGATAAGCTTCCGTCAAAATCGTATATAATGTACCCGCATCTGTGTTGGCGCGCAGTTTAGAACAGACACTGTTATCCCGTAATGTTCGAGACACAAGAGCCAACGCCTTTAGATGTTCAACACCTGCGTTTTCAGGCGCAAATAGCGAAAATACGATGTCCACTGGTTGGCGATCTGCTGCACCAAAATCCACGGGTTTTTCAAGCAACACAAATGTCCCACAAACGCGGTTTGCGTCCGAGAGGCGAGCATGAGGAAGCGCAACGCCATTGCCAACACCTGTTGGTCCCAATGACTCACGTTCAACGAGCGCGTCTAATGTAGGTGACTGCTCAAACCCATAAGAGATATTTGCGACCTCGCTTATATCTTGCAAAAGGCGTTTTTTGCTTGAAGCGGCGGTGATTACTCGTACCGCTTCAGGCTTTAGCAAATCCAAAAATTCCATAGAAACTTAATACTCCCAAGCGTAAATATGGATAGGATTTACGGTTCTATCCAACCCACGTTTCCGTCATCGCGACGATAAACGACATTTACGCTTTGTTTGCCCTCGTTTTTAAAAACCAAAAACGGAGCACCTGATAATTCAAGCTGCATGACCGCTTCACCAACAGAGATAGAGGGAATTTTTGTTTCCATCTCAGCGATGATTATAGGTTGCAGTGAATCGGGCTCCGAATCCTCGTTTGCATCATCTGAAGCAAGGATATACGAGGAAGCTTCCAATAGTTCAACTGGGTTTGGGCGTTCTTTGTGGTGGTCCTTTAATCTGCGCTTGTAGCGGCGCAATTGTTTTTCCATTTTCTCGCAGCAACTATCAAAAGCGGAATATATTTCTGGATTAGACGCTTTGGCCTGCGCAGTTAGGCCAGTCGATAAATGTACTGTTGTTTCACACACGTATTCATGTCCACTTTTTGAAAATACGACATTTGCGTCGGTCGGTCGCTCAGCGTATTTGATGACCGCATCACCGAGTTCGTTTTTGACATGAGTTTGTAGGGCTTGACCGATATCGATATGCATTCCAGAAATTTGATAACGCATTGTAACTCCTTTAATAATTCACGAAGCAACCACGTGCCCAAAGGCATTACCACATCGCGGGCGTAGTGTACGTCCGTATCAGGAAATGGCAGAGAACAAGAGGGGACTTTTACATCCATTTTCTTGGAAAAAGACTCGCCTAGAAAATTGCTCTACCCCTTTATAGAAGGCGACGAAGGGGCCTTGTGTCAACCTTAAGATCGAATTTTTGTGATTTGGATCAAACGATTTTAAAATTATCACCTAGATAAACACGTTTCACGTTTGCATCTGAAATAACTTCGTTTGCCGTTCCAGACATAAGAACTTTTCCATCATGAAGAATATACGCACGATCCACGATTTCCAGAGTTTCTCGCACATTGTGATCCGTAATCAGAACACCAATACCACGCGTCTTAAGGTCCGAAACTAAATCACGAATGTCGCTGACTGAAATCGGATCAACGCCGGCAAAGGGTTCGTCTAACAGTAGATATTTGGGCTTCGCAGCCAGGGCTCGGGCAATTTCTACGCGTCGGCGTTCCCCACCTGATAAGGCAACGGCAGATGTTCTTCGTAGGTGTTCAATGGTAAATTCACCAAGCAATTCTTCTAATCGTTCGCGACGTGTATGACGATCAGGTTCTGACACATCTAAGATGGCTGAAATATTGTCTTCAACGCTTAGTCCGCGAAAAATCGATACTTCTTGGGGCAGATATCCAATGCCCAATCGAGCACGCCGATACATGGGCAGAGTCGAAACATCTATACCGTCAACTTTGACTTGGCCGCCATCAGGGTTGACCAATCCAGCAATCGAATAAAACGTTGTTGTTTTGCCTGATCCGTTTGGTCCAAGAAGTGCTACAACTTCACCGCGATGCAACTGCATCGACACATCATGGATCACGGTGCGTTTTTTGTAGCTTTTTCTTAGGCCTTTAATGGTTAGCCCAGAGTCTGATGATACTTTGTTTAATGTTGCTTCGGCCAACGTCAATTACCCCCTGGGATTAACGTTGTGGACACGCGGCCTGTCATCACAGCCGATCCAGTGTCTGTGTTCAATTTAATGTTCTCAGCATTCAATGTATTGCCCGCGTGCAGAAGCATTGCATTGCCGTTTAAATAGATCATGTTCTCAGACAATTGATATGTAGCTTCGTCACCTTTTGCTACGTCGCCAGAACTCTCTAAATAGACCGAGCCAGATGCATAAATTGTTTCTATGTCACTCTGATCTTCAGTGTATTCAATTCGAACAAACGCAGCGGTTAATTTTGTGAGCCCTTGAATAATTTCGACAGCTCCAGACATCTGGATTTGACCCGTTACTTCGTCAATTTCCATTTTGTCAGCCTGCGCCTCAATCGGTTGACTACTATCTTCAGCCAATGATCCGAATTGTCCCGCAGTATCTTGGGCAACAACGTATGTGGTCGTAAAAATAAGAACCAATATTGTGCGAAGAAATGTCATCAATTGTCCAATTCGTTATTGTTCTGGATTGTATATCAGTTTCACGTTGTCAGTAAAAACAAATCTACGGGGCGAGGTGGAAGTTTGGCGAAGTATCTCCAATTTCTCTGAGGTGATTGAATTATTTCGGTCCATTAACTGCACACTTCCATCAAAAACAGAATTGGTCATATCGCGATTTGTGAGCAGTTTCCCCGCATTAACTTGTCGCGTTTCATCGTCGGTCATCACAACATCTCCGATGAATTCAACGGTTTCTGCTGCGGTGTCCAATCGTGCTTGGTTTGCCTTGATGGTGCCTATGGAAATTTGATCATAGATAAATTCTGCACGCACAGTAGTGAACGTAGTTACCTCTTGATCGCCCTTTGCAGGTACCAGCCGTTCGGCAGATACCCTGATTTCAGTGCCGTTTTGTGTTGAGCCGATGTAAAGCGGATTGGCAACAGCTTGTTCTCTTAACCGTTCGCTAATTTCACGAACAGAGAAGGGCAAGTTGGTTTGATCGGTTTGCCCACGTGATAAGGCAAAGACACCGATGATTAACAATATTGCAACCGCGGGCAAAATGATTTTCACAGCAAATATGGTCTGTGAATATGTCAACTTGCGCCCTGCCATTTTGCATCAGTGAGAGAAGATATCTTCGTCGGGCCATCCTTTTAGATCAAGCAAGGCACGTTGTGGCAGAAAATCGAAACAGGCCTGCGCAATTTTTGCACGTTCTTCCCTTTCCAACCGTTCATTCAGTACATCGCGTAAACGATGCAGATAAAGAACGTCTGAGGCCGCATAGGACACCTGTGCATCTGAAAGCTTATCTGCACCCCAATCGCTGGATTGTTGCTGTTTGGATATGTCGACGTCTAAGAGTTCCTGAAGTAGGTTTTTCAAACCATGTCTGTCGGTATATGTGCGCACCAATTTGCTTGCAATTTTTGTGCAGTAAACAGGTGCGGTCAAAGCGCCGAATGTATGATACATCGCGGCAATATCAAATCGGCCAAAGTGGAACAGCTTTAGAACCTCTGGATTTTCCAACAATTTGCACAGGTTTGGTGCAGATGTCTGTCCCTTGGCGATCTGGACTAAATGTGCGTTTCCATCCCCACCTGACAATTGGACAACACATAAACGATCACGATATGGTTTGAGGCCCATTGTTTCACAATCGATTGCGACGACGGATCCTAAATCTAAATTATCGGGTAAGTCACCTTGGTAGACGTGGTTTGCCAATATTCTAAACCTTTTTGCTTAGTTTATACTGACATACGTGGGTTTCACGTCCTTCGCAACTCTTGCCGAACAGGTAGATGACGTTACGGCGATAAACAACCTACTGGACCATGTTGGATTGTTTTTTCATAGTTTTGCTAACGAAAGGATCGGACATGACTCCAACTGCGCTTTTTGAACTTAACGGGAAAACGGCTCTTGTCACTGGTGGGGCCACCGGCATTGGGAGGATGGCAACAACAGCACTTGCCGCAGCAGGTGCTCAGGTTTTCATCGCTTCGCGGAAAATCGATGTCTGTTGTGCAACTGCTGATGAAATCAATAGCATGGGTTTTGCAGGCAGTGTGCATGCCATGCAGGGGGATGTCGCAACAGAAGACGGCATCGAACAATTAATCAATGACTTGGATAATCAAACGGACAAGCTGCATATTTTAATGAATAATGCAGGTCGCACGTGGGGCGCGCCACTGGGAACTTTTCCATATAGTGCTTGGGCAAAAGTCTTTGACCTAAATGTTGCGGGGATGTTTCATTTGACACAGCGATTAACCAACAAATTGGCAGAATCGACTACGCCTGATGGTCCTGCACGTGTTGTGAATGTCGGTTCAGTGATGGGTGAAATTCCGATGGGAGATGGTGCCTATTCATACGCGGCATCAAAGGCTGCGGTGCATCAAATGACGCGTATTCTGGCAAAAGAGCTTGCGGATCAACATATCACCGTCAATGCGCTGGCACCTGGTCCATTTCAGTCTGGCATGACCAAATTTGCGATCGGAGAAGATAGCGGAGCAAATCGTGTTGGGGCGCGTGTGCCACTTGGTCGTGTTGGACGACCAGAAGATATTGCGGCATGTATGCAGTTCCTATGTGGTGCAGGCGGCTCTTATATTACGGGTGCGATTATTCCAGTATCTGGTGGTATCAACGTCATGACGGGACCAAGTATCTTTGGAGAAGATGAATGACGAAACAGATGACTATCGCTGAATATCACGCGCGGGTTGGAACAAGTTTTGGTGCGAGTGACTGGTATTTGATTGACCAAGCACGCATTGATGAGTTCGCAAAAAACACAGAAGATTTTCAATTCATTCATATCGACATGGAACGTGCCAAAGACACACCATTTGGAACGACAATCGCGCATGGTTTTCTGACTTTGTCCATGTTGTCCGCCATGTTTTACGATGTAGTACCAAAAATGATTGGATCAAAAATGGGCGTAAACTATGGGTTTGATAAGATCAGATTCCTTGCGCCTGTCAAAGCGGGCGCGCGCATCCGCGGCCACTTCACTCTGCAAGAGTTACGTGAATGGCGGCCGGGTGAAGTGACAAACGTATGGGAGGTTAAAGTGGAAATTGAAAACGAAGATAAGCCCGCATTGATCGCAAAATGGATCGGCCGCGACTACGTGGGAGAATAAGAGTGCCCAAGATCATATTTGTTCGACACGGTCAGGCGCAATTTGGCCAGGCGAATTACGATAAACTGTCTGAGGTTGGACATGAACAAGCCGTTGCGCTGGGCAAAGCGATCTTCGAACAAGGGATCACAATAGATCATTGGGTTTCCGGTGATATGGTGCGCCACGCGGAAACCCTGAGGGGTATATCACAAGGCATGCGAACGCAGGTTTCACACCAAATCGTTACACCAGATTTAAATGAATACGATTTTACAGGTCAATTGAACGCGCGTTTTGTCGGTAGCAAAGCGCCCGTGGGGCTGCATACGGATCGCAAAACACATTTTCGGGCGCTTCGCGAAACTCTCGCTCTGTGGCAGAACGATAAAATTTTGAACCCACCAGAATCTTGGGCCGCGTTTGAGACACGCCTGAAGCGCGCGCAGCAGACGATTTTCGGACTTGAGGGTGACACAATTTTGGTGGTGAGCTCGGGCGGTGCAATTTCAAAGATTGTTGCCAATGCACTAGGCGTATCACACGCAAAGCAAGTCGATCTTCAGCTGCAAATCAAAAATGCCTCTATGTCGACATTTATCTATTCCCGTCGAACAGGTGGTTTTTTTCTGAATGCGTTCAACGAAACCCCATTTGTTTCTGCGAAAACGCAGCATCTATTAACCTATAGTTAGGATGTGTGATTATGGACCATGAACTTGTTAATCCCGCAAAATTGGAACCCTGGCTCAATGAACATGTGCAAGGGTTTCAAGGGCCTTTTGATATTGTCAAACTGGCCGGGGGACAGTCCAATCCAACATTTCGATTAGATTCGCGCAGTGGATCCTATGTTCTTCGGCGAAAGCCACCTGGTGTTTTGTTAAAGTCAGCACATGCGGTTGATCGTGAGTTTCGGGCGCAAAATGCTTTGTCTGAAACAAACGTCCCTGTCGCTAGAATGCATGCACTTTGCGAGGACGACGATGTGCTCGGTGCCTCATTTTATGTGATGGACATGATTGATGGGCAGAGTTTTGATGACCCGCAGTTGCTTGAGGTGAGTGTAGATCAGCGCAGAGCGATTTATTCTGAAATGAACCGAGTTCTGACGGAAATTCATACGGTAGACCTAACTGCGACGGGTCTGGACGATTACGGCGCCCCTGGAAATTACTTTCGACGCCAAACTGACCGATGGTCAAAACAATACAAGGCGACGGAAACTGAACGTATTTCAGATATGGATGATTTGATGATTTGGCTGGATCAGAATATGCCGGAGGACGATGGCCAAAGAAGCTTGGTTCACGGCGATTACCGGATCGATAATCTGTTGTTTTCAAAAGATGGACCAAATTGCCTAGCCGTTCTTGATTGGGAATTGTCAACGTTGGGGCATCCATATGCGGACCTTGCTGCCGTTATCATGCAGTGGCGCATGCCAGTGGGCGAAGACGGCCGTGGTTTAGCAGGAGTGGATCGCGCTAAGCATGGACTGCCCACTGATCAAGAATTTATTGATGAATATTGTGATCGTCGTGGGATTGCGGGCATTGATGGCTTTGGGTTTTATTTGGCCTTTTGTTTTTTCCGGATGGCGGGCATTCTGCAAGGTGTGAAAAAACGCGCATTAGATGGAAACGCGGCTGATCCGCAACGGGCATTGAGATTGGGAAAATATGTTGATGAATTTGCACGCCAAGGCCTTGCCGCTGCAAAAACGGTTTGACCATGCATCCTGTTGAATTAAACGAACCGCTAAGTGGTTTTCAAAAACACATGGGCTATGAATTGGTCGAATGGTCCGACGGGTTTGCAAAACTCATCATGCCAATTGGCCCGCATTTATTAAATCGTGAGGGTATTCCGCACGGCGGAGCGCTTGCCACCGTATTAGATACGGCGATGGGTTTTGCAGGATCATATACGGGTGATCCCGATAAGCCACATATTGTGATGACATTAAATCTGTCGGTGAACTACATGGCAAAAGCGAATGGAAACCGTCTGATCACAACCGCTAATGTGACAGGCGGTGGATATAAAACGTTCTTTGCCGAAGCGCGTGTCAGCGATGACTTGGGTACAGTGGCCGCAACGGCTACTGGGGTTTTTAAACGCAAGATTTAGAACTTACAGCCAACCTTGTAGGTTCCGACTAATGATCTGTGTCAACGCATCTATATGTGCGTCATCGTCGTTCAGGCATGGAATATATGTGAATTCTTCTCCACCCGCTTCCTCAAAGCTTTCTTTAATTTCTTCGTTAATCTCTTCTAATGTCTCAATGCAGTCTGCTGAAAACGCAGGTGCAATAACTGCAATCCGCTTTTTGCCGTCTTCTTCTGCAAGTCGTGCCACTTCTTCCACAGTGTATGGCTTTAACCACTCTTCTGGCCCGAACTTGGATTGGAATGTTGTCACGATGTCCGTGTCGGCCCATCCCAAACGTTCTTTCAGAAGTCGTGTCGTTTTTTGACATTGACAATGGTAGGGGTCGCCTTGCATCAGATAGCGTTTTGGAACGCCGTGGTAGGAACAGACGAGGACCTCTGGTTTGTTTTCCGCTTCTGCATAGGCCTTTTCAACAGATTGCGCCAAGGCCTCAATATATGCAGCGTCATCAAAATATGGTTCGATGACACGCGCGATGGGCTGCCATTTTTCATTCATCAGAGCGCGGAAAAATTGATCATTCGCCGTTGCTGATGTCGCGCCTGCGTAGTGCGGATACAAAGGAAAGAACAATATTTTTGAACACCCTTTCGCAACCATTTCGCGCACTTTGGACTTGGTCGAAGGATTGCCATAGCGCATGGCAAAATCCACAACGACCTTATCGCCATACATTTCATGGGCGCGCTCTTTGATCTTGGCTGTCTGCGCTTTGGTAATTGTCATTAGAGGGCTCTCGCCCTCTTCCTCATTCCAGATTGATTTATAGGCTGCGCCTGAACGGAATGGGCGAGAGGTCAAAATAATCAATTGAAGAAGTGGTTGCCAAAGATACGCGGGATAATCGATCACGCGTTTATCGGATAAAAATTCGCCCAGATATCGACGCATGGACCAATAATCATAATTATCGGGCGTTCCCAGATTGGCAATCAGGATCCCGACCTTTGGTTCTGGTACTTTTGGATGATCTGGTGCTGCGTGCACTGGGCAACTTAGGGGCGTATTTTTATCAAACATTCTTCTGTCATTCCGTTAGTCCAACCAGACATAAGGCAATCACGCCTGTGGTCAATCTTTCAAATTGTGTTCTGCGACACCAAGTGCATCTGCAAGCCGCATTTTTGCGGAACCTGGGCGCAGCGGCTTTTGTTGAGTTTCGTCCGGTGCCCACCCAGTCAGGAAAATTTGTTCAAAGGTTGCGAGCAGCTTTTCATCGGAGTTTGCAAATTCTGTTTTGTAAATTGCCTCTGCGCGCTGAAATAGGCTGCGGGGCGTGAAGCGTCGTGAGCGATCGGTCATCGCGTTTGATTCACCCATCGCGCGTAGATCCCTCATCAATGCGTTTAAATTTGGATAGGCCACGGTTTGTACCGCGCTATCCGCCACGGGCAATGCAAGGTTTGCGCGCTGAAGCAATGCCCCCAAATCTTGAAGATCAGCCATGGGCAGAACACGTGGCGACAGCCCGCCTGTAATCTGGCTTTCAGCTGTTGCCAAAGAACTCCGAAGTTCTTGCAAGGTCTGCCCACCAAAGCAGATCGCAATAAACAAACCATCTGGCCGAAGGTTGCGTGCACATTGAATGATCTGTCCCACTGGATCGTTTGCGCAGTGCAGGGCCAATGCATGGATGATCAGATCACAACTTTGCACAGATAAATCCAACACATCTGTGTCCTCAATCACCCGTGCTTCAGGAAAGGCGGCGGCCCATGGATCTGCCCACCCGGTCACGATCACGATATCCTTAAAGGATTTGTTAACCATCATCAGCCGATCTTGAACGTCAGCGATCGCAAGGTCGTGCAAAAACGAACCCTGTTGCGTCACGCGACGTGCGCGGTTTTGCAAAAGAGCCTTGCGGTCAATCAATTGGTTTTGTCCTGTCATAATGGTCAGATATGCTGAAATCGCCTGTAATTCAAACTGCTATCCGCATGTCGTATCCACCACAGTGCATTATGTGTCGCGAACAACTGCAATCAGAAAACGCGCTGTGTGGATCGTGTTGGCGCGACATGCCGTTTACACGGATTGCGCGTGTGTTCGTTGCGGTGCATCGTTGATTGGGGTTACGGAAACCGCAGGGGCAGAATGCGACGATTATATACATAATCCACCTCCTTGGGCCGAAGGTCGGGCTGCGTTTCGGTACCAAGGCTTGGCGCGGAAAATGATACTTGAATTGAAACACGGTTATCGACCAGAGCCTGCCGCGCCAGCTGCTGCTTGGATGTCACAAATCGCTTCTGATATGCTGACCGAAAAGTCATTAATTGTCCCAATCCCAGTGCACTGGCAGCGATTTTTGCAACGCAAATATAATTAGGCGGAAGTATTGGCAAAACACGTTGCGAAATATTCTGGGGCTGAATTGAAGCCTGATATCCTGCGGCGCCCTCGAAAAACGGTTCCTTTAAAGCAGTTTAATCGAAGTGAGCGTTTTGCAATTCTAGAAAATGCTTTTGAAATTAACCCCGACAAGATGCAGGACATACGGGAACGAAACCTCGTCTTGATTGACGATGTTATAACGCCGGGCGTCACGCTGAGTGCTGCTGCAAAAACGCTTCAACAGGCAGGGGCAGGTGATATTTCCGTTCTTGTACTGGCAAGAGTGACAGAAAATGCCTAAATGGTTGGAAAAGGATAGGATGAGATGAGCATTCAAATATATACCAGCCCACTCTGTGGTTACTGTCATGCTGCAAAACGACTTTTGCAAAGCAAAGGTGTTGAGTTTGTGGAAGTGGACCTCGCCAACGAACCAGAGCGTCGAGAAGAAATGGTCCAACGATCCAATGGCGGTCATACGGTTCCGCAAATTTTCATCGATGATCATCATGTTGGTGGGTGTGATGACCTGTATGCGTTGGAACGTGGAGGAAAGCTTGACCCGCTGTTACAGGCATCGTGATGAAAGTTGCGGCCCTGCAATTATGCGCGTCTGACGATCCAGTTGCAAACCTAGCACATACATTATCCATGGTTCAACAGGCATCTGAAGCGGGCGCACAGTTTATTGCGACACCAGAGGTGACCAACTGTGTTTCTAGTTCGCGTCGCCGCCAAAACAAAGTTTTGGCGCTGCAGGAGAATGATCAAACCTTGGCGGCAATGTGTACTGCCGCCGCTCGGTTCGGGGTTTGGATTTCTGTTGGCTCACTGGCGTTGAAGTTGCCGGATGACGATAGATTTACCAATCGATCTTTCATGATCGATCCATCGGGTCAGATCGTAGCGCAGTATGATAAAATTCATATGTTTGACGTCACGCTTTCGGAAACGGAACAGTATCGCGAATCTGATGGATATCGTGCGGGCGATCATGCGGTGATCGCAGACACCGCATTTGGAAGAATCGGAATGACGATCTGCTACGACATACGCTTTCCACATTTATATCGTGGACTGGCAAAATCCGGTGCATCAATTCTGCTGATACCCGCGGCCTTTGCACAACCAACGGGCCGCGCGCATTGGGAAGTGTTGCTGCGTGCGCGTGCGATTGAAACGGGTTGTTATGTGATTGCAGCGGCACAAACGGGTGAACACCAAACCAGTCAGAGGCGCCCAAGAAAAACATACGGGCACTCGATGATTGTCTCACCCTGGGGCGAAATCATGGCCGACGCGGGTGAAGATCAGGGCATAATTTACGCAGATCTGGATTTATCACTTGTTGAAAGCACGCGCGCCCGTGTACCATCAATCCTGTCAAATCAATCATTTAGCGAGCCATGACATGGTTGACAGCGAAAGTTCCCTTGCAATTGCATTGTTCGGCGAAATCCTGACGGTGCATCAACTTATACGCAATCAATTGGATCGTGTATTGCCAAAGGGTATGGAGCTTTCACATTTAACGGTGCTTAATCATCTTGCAAATACCAAGGGCGAAAAAACGCCTGCACAATTGGCCAAAAGTTTCCATGTCACGCGCGGAGCAATGACCAATACATTGGGCAAATTAGAAATTTCTGGCTACATACACATCCGACCTGATTGGGATGATGCACGGCGTAAGTTGGTGGCGATCAGTCCCGCAGGCGTGCGGGCGCGTGACGATGCAATCGCCTTGGTCGCACCTGTTATTTCCGAGTTGGTACGCGATTCAGGTGCGGACGAAATAAAGTCCGTTCTGCCAGTTTTGCGAAATCTAAGAATTCATCTTGAATAGTCCGCAAAGTCCAAACAAAAATTGTCAAAATTTAAATAAAACATGCTTATGTGAACCATAAAGCATAAAAACAATGTGTTCCGTGTCGATGATATCCATGTGCATGGAATAAAATGCAATATCGGGACAATCTTATTTGTCCAAGTGGGAAAAATGCTCTATGCCAACGAGGCTGATCGAGCAGACGAGTGAGGACACACACATGTATCGCGTATGGAATTTCTTAACCAACTATTCCCTACTTTTGATCTTTGGTGCGATCATCGCACTAATTTGGGCGAATATCGACTATAAGAGTTACCACGATTTTGTTGAATTCAAGATTTGGGATCACGCTCCAATCGGGCACTATCATCACGGGCATCGCACGCTGACCTTGCACTACTTGGTCAATGATATTTTGATGGCCCTCTTCTTTGCCATTGCTGCCAAAGAAGTTTGGGAAGCTGTCGCATTGAAAGACGGCAGTTTGCGCGGCAAAAAGGCGGCGACACCTCTCTTTGCAACTTTGGGCGGTATGGTTGGTCCGATTTCGATTTATCTGGGCGTTGCGTACCTTATGGGGTCTACAACATATGACGCTGTTGCCAACGGTTGGGCGATTCCAACTGCTACGGATATCGCCTTTAGCTATTTGGTTGGGCGCATTGTGTTTGGTGCTGGGCATCCGGCGGTACGCTTCTTGTTGCTACTGGCGATTGCCGATGATGCAGCAGGTCTCATTATTTTGGCGATTTTCTATCCTTCGGGGGAATTGGCACCGATTTGGTTATTGTTGTCATTTGGTATCGCAGCGGTCGCCTATATTCTATTCAACTGGTTGCCGCGCACAATTGACCGCGGCGATCAATTGCGCCGCAAATCAACATGGGTGCGCAAAACACTGTCGTTCTGGCCATATGCGATTGCTGGCGCGATCAGTTGGTATGGTTTCATGCGTTCTGGCTTGCACCCTGCTTTGGGCTTGCTTCCGATTGTGCCCGCGATTCCGCATGCGGATCGCGCGTTCGGGATCTTTGACCAAGCAGAAGAACATTTGCACGACCTGTTGAACACCATGGAACATGCTTTGAAGCATCCTGTTGAGATTGTTCTATTCTTCTTTGGCCTATGTAACGCAGGCGTGAAGTTTGAGGCGATTGGAGATGCGACTTGGTTGGTTCTTCTTGGATTAATCGTTGGCAAACCAATCGGCATTTACATCTTTGGCTGGCTGGCCGCGGTGCCACTGCGCCTTGGTATGCCGGAGGGCATGCGACTGGTTGATTTGATCGTAATTGGTTTCGTTGCTGCGATTGGCTTTACTGTTTCCTTGTTTGTGGCCTCTGTTGCATTCGAAGCGGGGCCTGTGCAGGATGCAGCCAAAATGGGTGCACTCTTTAGTTTTGGTGCAGCGGTGCTTTCGATTATCGCGGGCAAAGTGTTCAGAGTTCAGAAAAAAGAACTGTAGAAACCAATACAAATTTGGAATTAAGCCCAGCCACTTGGCTGGGCTTAATTTTTCTTAACCAAGGTTGGCATCAATTGATGTATGTCCGACCACCGTAACCCCGCACATCAGCAGCCAAACTTGTTTTCCGAGGCAAACGCAAAATTTGCAGTTAAACAGGCGGTTAAGCTACCCTCATATATCAAAGATCATCGCAAACGATAGCGGGAGCGTTTCGTCAATGGTGGCGCGGATGCTGTCCCAGATTACGAATTATTGGAACTGGTCTTATTTCGCGCAATTCCCAGACAGGACATCAAACCTCTTGCGCGCACGTTGATTGAAACATTTGGGGATTTTAGTGGTGTTTTGACTGCGACGCAGGCTCAGCTTTTGGCCATGAAAACAACGAATGCATAAGGCTTTTTCTCTTTCAACACGGTTGAAGTGTTGCGCAGGAAAAGGGCGTTCATGTCGCGCTGACAATAAAATATTGGTCCTTCGCGCTACACTTGGTCTGAATTTTGACAAAGAGGTTAACGTAACGTTAACCTCTTCAAATGCGGTTCCCTGTGGGCGCGGGTCTTAAGTCAGGCGGCCGTGGCAATGCTTGAATTTTTTGCCTGAATCGCAAGGGCAGGCTTCATTGCGGCCTGTTTGCTCCCAGCCCTCGGGCAGTTCAGATACATCCAACGCTTCAGCTTCTTGTTCGGCTGCAACTTGTTGTGCACCTTGTGCCTGAATTTGATGCGCCAACATTTGTTGCATCATTGCTTGACGCTCTTCTTCTGTCAGTGGGCGTACACGACCAATTTGTTGGGTCACATCAACACGCAATCCATTCAACAGTGATTCAAACAGTTGGAACGCTTCATTCTTGTATTCGTTCAATGGATCGCGTTGTGCATATCCTCGGAAACTAACAACGCTACGCAAATGTTCCAACATCAACAAATGTTCGCGCCATTTACTATCAATTGTGCTTAGCAGTACTTGGCGTTGGACCTGGGCAAAGCTTTCTGCGCCAAAGGCCTCTTGTTTCTCGGCTAGCTGCTTGTCAGCTGCTTCCTCTAAGCGTTCACGCAATACGTCATCGTCAACACCCTCTTCTGCGGCCCATGCAATCACAGGTACGTCCAGATTTAGGTTTTCGATGACAGCTGCGTGTAACCCTTCTGTATCCCACTGGTCTGCATATGATCGTGGTGGCATGTAGGTTTCGATCAGATCGTCGATAACATCGTTGCGCATATCGACGATGATTTCGTTCAGATCTTCGGACTGCATGATATCCAAGCGTTGTTCAAAAACCGCCTTACGCTGATCATTCATGACATCGTCAAATTTCAACAGCTGTTTGCGGATATCAAAATTGCGGCCTTCGACCTTCGCCTGCGCGCGTTCTAGCGATTTGTTCACCCAAGGGTGTTCAATGGCTTCGCCTTCTTGCATACCCAGCGTACCCAAAATTTTATCAAGACGTTCAGAGCCAAAGATACGCATCAGGTCATCATCAAGGCTTAAGAAAAATGACGAACGGCCTGGGTCACCCTGACGGCCGGATCGACCACGTAACTGATTATCAATCCGGCGGCTTTCGTGGCGTTCTGTGGCCAAGACGAACAAACCGCCTGCATCTTTGACTGCTTGTTCATCCGTTTTGTGAGCTTCTTCGATTTGCGCACGAATTTTGTCTGGGTTTTCGTCTGGGTTTGCGGCGATAGCGTCCATGATTTTGAATTCGACATTGCCGCCCAGTTTGATGTCAGTACCACGGCCTGCCATATTGGTCGCGATTGTAACGGCACCCAATTTGCCCGCATCCGCAACAATTTGCGCTTCTTGTTCGTGCTGACGGGCATTTAGAACGTTATGTTTTATTCCCGCATTTGTCAGTTGTTGGGACAACAATTCCGATTTTTCAATTGATGTTGTGCCAACCAAGATTGGCTGACCCTTTGCGTTGGCCTCTTTGATCGTTTTGACAATGGCATCATACTTTTCTTGGGTGGTACGATACACTTTGTCATCTTCGTCAAGCCGTGCAATCGGGCGATTTGTCGGGATCTCCACAACGCCAAGTTTGTAGATTTCCATAAATTCTTCGGCCTCTGTTGCGGCCGTTCCTGTCATGCCACCTAATTTGTCGTAAAGACGGAAATAGTTTTGGAACGTAACGCTTGCCAACGTGACATTTTCAGGCTGAATTTGGCAACCTTCTTTGGCCTCGATCGCTTGGTGTAGGCCGTCAGACAAACGGCGCCCTGCCATCATACGTCCTGTGAATTCGTCGATCAAAACCACCTGACCGTCACGCACGATGTAATCTTTGTCACGGGTAAAGAGTTTGAACGCACGCAAACCTTGGTTTACGTGGTGGACTATTGTGGTGCTTTCTGGATCATAGAGTGATTGACCTTCGGGGAGCACGCCATGCAGTTGAAGGATTTCTTCAAGGAAATCGTTGCCTTCATCTGTGAAACTTACATTTCGTGTCTTTTCATCTAAAGTGTAGTGTTCGTCTTTTAGCTCAGGGATCAACTGATTGATCTTGATGTAGAGGTCCGAGCGATCTTGCGATGGGCCTGAAATGATCAACGGTGTTCGCGCCTCATCAACCAGGATGCTGTCTACCTCGTCGACGATTGCAAAATGATGATCGCGTTGGGCCATTTCCTCGATGCTGCCGCGCATGTTGTCGCGCAAATAATCGAACCCTAATTCGTTGTTTGTAGCGTAGGTCACATCACACGCATAGGCAGCTGATTTTTCCGCCTCTTCTTGCTGTGGATAAACAACACCTGTCGTCATCCCAAGAGCGGTAAACACATTTGACATCCAGTCGGCGTCACGCTTTGCCAGATAGTCGTTTACGGTAACCACGTGTACGCCGCGGCCAGTCAGGGCATTCAAATAGGCTGGGAAGGTCGCAACCAATGTTTTACCTTCACCCGTTTTCATTTCCGCAATGTTGCCGCGATGCAGGAAAATACCTCCGATCAACTGAACATCAAACGCGCGCAGACCAAGTGCGCGTTTGGCGCCCTCACGACAGTTTGCAAATGCCTCTGGTAACAACGCGTCCAGGGTTTCACCATTTTCATACCGTGATTTGAACTCGGCCGTTTTCTCGATCAATTGGGCGTCGCTCAGGGCCTCAAACTCTGGTTCCAGTGCGTTGATTTTTTCGATCAACGGACGAACAGATTTAACTTTGCGGTCGTTTTGGGTGCCAAACACCTTGCGCGTAATTCTTCCTAGACCAAACATCGTCACTCCGTTCATCTCGTACTATTTTTACATTCATTGTCTTGCTAGGCGTACGCGCAGCAATTAGAGAGGAATAGCACTGTTTTATATTGCTCTTAGCGATGTAAGGGGGCGAATAATAAGTGTCAACGGCGCGGGCTAATCGACAGGGCGAATATAGGAGTTTTCTATGAAACTATTGCAAATTATGGCTAATTTAACGGTTGCAGCAGGTTTATTGACAAGTGCGGCAAATGCGCAGTCATCCGTTGACTCGGATGTTGTCGTCGCGACCGTAAATGGCGAAGAGATCAAGATGGGTCATGTTGTGATGGTGTACGATACCTTGCCGCAACAATATAAGTCATTGCCTGCAGAGCAAGTATTCCAAGGAATTGTTGAGCAGATCATTCAACAAACAGTGCTTGCCCAGGCGGCGGCCAATCCGAATTCGAAATATATTGAATTTGCAGTGGACAATGAGCGACGCATTCTAACGGCATCGCAAATGATTGACGAAATCACCACAGAAGCGACAAGCGAAGATAAGCTGCAAGCGTATTATGATGCAAGATATCAGAGCGTAGATTTAGGGCGTGAATACAATGCATCGCATATCTTGGTCGAAAGCGAAGAAGAAGCCAAGGACCTGATCGTCAAACTATCTGACGGTGCCGATTTCGCTGGCTTGGCGCAAGAGTTTTCAACGGGTCCGTCTGGCCCCAACGGAGGGTCGCTTGGCTGGTTTGGTCAGGGTCGGATGGTTGCGCCATTTGAACAAGCGGTGATGAGCCTGACAGTGGGTGAGGTTTCTCCGTTGCCTGTGCAAACTCAATTCGGTTGGCATGTGATCATACTAAACGACATGCGGGCAGTTCAGGCTCCTGCATTTGAAGAAGTAAGCGGAGAAATCGCAGCCGAGCTTCAACGCGTCGCAATTGAAGAGCGTGTGAAAGTCATGGTTGATGGCGCTGCGGTTGTCCGTGTTGATCAATCAACGCTGAACGTTGATGCAGTCAAAACAGATATCTCAGAGTTGGACTAACACATGGCCGTTGTCACAAAGATTTCCCCACTGGCCCCAAAGGCGTTTCCAGATTTACCTGTTATTAAGGGGGTGCGGTTTGCAACTGCAGCTGCTGGTGTCAGATATCAGGGCCGAACAGATGTCATGTTGGCCGTTGCAGATGCAGGCAGCAGTGTTGCAGGAGTTTTCACAAAATCCGCCACACGGGCAGCGCCAGTTTTAGATTGTCAGGACAAAATCGGGAAATCCAGCGATGCGGGTGTGGCCATTTTGGTGAATTCTGGAAATGCCAATGCGTTTACAGGAAAATTTGGCCGTGCATCGGTAGAGGCAATTACCTCTGCCGTCGCTAATTCAAAAAATATGCCTGTTGAACGTGTATTCACGTCGTCAACGGGTGTCATTGGTGAACCATTGCCCCATGATCGCGTCATTGCAGTAATCGATGAATTGAACAGAAATTTATCCGAAAACGCGCTTAAGGATGCGGCGCGCGCGATAATGACAACAGATACCTATGCAAAAGGTGCGTCTGCTGTTGTCGAAACGCCAGCGGGACCTGTTAACATCGCTGGGATCGCCAAAGGCTCGGGCATGATTGCACCGGATATGGCGACTATGCTGGTTTATATTTTCACGGATGCAAAAATTGAACAGTCGGTTTTGCAACATATGATTTCGTCGATCACGGCTCAGACGTTCAACTGCATCACAGTCGATAGTGATACATCCACTTCTGATACATTGTTGGCGGTTGCAACGGGTGCAAGTGGGATCGCGATCGCTGAGGCAGATAAAGAATTCAGTGACGCGCTAAACTCGGTCATGTTGGAACTTGCGCATCTGGTTGTTCGGGACGGGGAAGGGGCCAGCAAATTTGTCGAAATAAATGTGTCAGGCGCCGCCAACGATGCCGATGCGAAAACGCATGCGATGGCCATTGCCAATTCACCCCTGATCAAAACTGCGATTGCAGGCGAAGATCCCAATTGGGGACGCGTTGTGATGGCAATTGGAAAATCGGGTGCGGCGGCAGATCGTGATAGTTTGTCAATTTTATTTGGGGATATCTTGGTCGCGAAAGAAGGCTGGGTTGCAGATGACTATCGCGAAGAAGATGGTGCAAACTACATGAAAAATGATCACATCGTACTGAATGTTGATGTCGGAATAGGTGACGGTGAATCAACAGTTTGGACCTGTGATTTGACGCACGGATATATCGAAATTAATGCGGACTATCGGTCATGAAGATAATTTTGGTTTCTGCTGTCGCACTTATTGACCCCGATGGACGCGTTTTACTGGCACAACGACCCGAGGGTAAATCCATGGCAGGGTTGTGGGAATTTCCAGGGGGCAAGGTTGAGGCCGGTGAAACACCTGAAGGCGCGCTTGTCCGTGAGTTGCATGAAGAACTGGGGATCGAAACATGGTCCAGCTGTTTGGCGCCACTTACGTTTGCGTCGCATACTTATGATGATTTTCATCTCTTGATGCCGCTGTTTGCCTGCCGCAAATGGGATGGCATTGTTCAGGGAAAAGAGGGTCAAAAATTGGCATGGGTGCACGCAAAAGATCTGAATAAATACCCGATGCCCCCAGCGGATATTCCAATAATTCCGATATTGCGAGATTGGTTATAAAAAACGCCCCAGATTGGGGCGTTTTCAATTTAATCTAGTGTACGTGCAACTTCTTCACGTTCGAAGATTTCGATCACATCGTTAGGTCGAATATCGTCATAGTTTTCAAATGCCATACCGCATTCTTGACCAGACTGAACATCTTTGACTTCGTCCTTAAAGCGTTTCAACGTTTTCAGCGTTCCTTCATGGATCACTACGTTGTCGCGCAGCAAACGTACGCCTGCACTGCGACGTGCAACACCCTCGGTCACGATACAACCCGCTACTTTGCCAACGCCAGAAACTTTGAAGACTTCTTTAATCTGCGCGTACCCGATGAAGTTTTCACGAATTTCCGCAGACAACAGACCACTTGCCGCCGCACGCACATCGTCCACCAAGTCGTAGATGATGGAATAGTAGCGGATTTCTACGCCTTTTTGGTTTGCTGAGTTACGTGCAGATGCATTGGCACGCACGTTAAATCCAATGACAGGCGCACCCGACGCTTCGGCCAAACCGACATCGGTATCCGTAATCGCGCCCACACCGTAGTGCAGGACGCGCACGCGCACCTCATCATTGCCGATTTTTTCCATCGCTTGCACGATCGCCTCAGCAGAACCTTGTACGTCTGCCTTAACCAAAATTGGCATTTCGGTAAGGTTTTCGTTTTCTTTTGCACGCGCCATCAATTGTTCAAGCGTTGTAGCGGCACCTGCCGCTGCACGTTTTTCTTTCGCAAGGTCGATACGATAATCTGCGATTTCACGTGCTTGTGCTTCTGTATCCACAACGTTCAAAACGTCGCCAGCTTCTGGTGCGCCATTAAGGCCAAGTACCTCAACAGGAACAGATGGACCTGCTTCTTTCACGCGCTCGCCTTTGTCATTGATCAATGCACGGACCTTACCCCACTGTTCGCCAACAACGAAAATATCGCCCTGTTTCAAAGTTCCTTTTTGAACCAGGACAGTTGCAACGGGACCACGTCCCACATCCAACTGTGCCTCGATCACGGCACCCTGGGCTGCGCGTTTTGGGTTGGCTTTCAGTTCAAGGATTTCCGACTGCAGCGAAATCGCCTCAAGCAATTGATCCAACCCTGTTTTGGCCAATGCTGATACTTCAACATCTTGGACATCACCTGACATCGCTTCCACAATGACTTCATGCTGCAACAATTCTGTGCGCACGATATCTGGGTTAGCATCTGGTTTATCACACTTGTTGATCGCGACGATCATTGGAACCTTTGCTGCCTTGGCGTGATTGATCGCCTCGATTGTTTGGGGCATGACACTGTCGTCTGCCGCAACCACCAACACCACGATGTCGGTTACCTGCGCACCGCGGGCCCGCATCGATGTAAACGCAGCGTGACCTGGTGTATCCAAGAAAGACAACAATGACCCATCAGGTGCCGTAACCTGATAGGCACCGATGTGCTGGGTAATACCACCAGCCTCGCCTGATACCACATTCGCCTGACGGATCGCATCCAATAGCGATGTTTTACCGTGGTCAACGTGACCCATGATGGTAATCACTGGCGGACGTGGTTTAAGATCTGCTTCTGCGTCTTCAACTTCGTTGATGACATCCTCAACATCCGCATCAGAAACACGAACAATTTTGTGTCCGAATTCTTCGATAATCAATTCGGCAGTATCTGCATCAATGGACTGGTTTTGTGTGACCATCATGCCCATTTTCATGAGAGATTTCACAACCTCGGCAACGCGTTCGGCCATCCGGTTGGCAAGTTCAGAAACCACAATTGCTTCTGGAACTTGCACTTCGCGAACAATCTTTTCGCGCTCTTGGGATTCACCCATTGCCTTTTGACGCGCACGCTCTTGCTTACGGCGCATAGACGCCATCGAACGTTGACGACCGCCTTCTCCACCGCCAAGCGCCTGAGAAACGGTTAGCTTGCCTGAACGACGGTTCTCGCCTTCGCCGCCACGGGTTTTGGCGCGACGCTTATCGTCCTCTTGTTCGCGTTTTCGTGAAACTGGGGCCGCTGGTTTTACGGTGCGCGCATCGTTGGAACGTGGCTGCGCAGGCTCTGCTCTTGCAGCCTTTTCGGCGGCATCGAGTGCTTTATGTTCCTCGGCTTCTTTTTTCGCGCGTTCTTCTGCTTCGGCTTTTGCCTTTGCGCGTTCTTCTAATTCGCGCTGTTCGCGTTCTTTATTTTCTTGCTCGGCACGGCGACGTTCGCGCTCTTCCACGCGCGCTTTTTCATCTGCTTCGCGTGTGGCAACTTCTTCTGCTTCGCGTGCTTTTGCAGCTTGTAGCGCTTTTAATCGGCGCTCCATCTCGGCATTTTGAATGCCCCCAGCACCAGACGCGCCCGCTGTACCTGCACCACCGGCGGCAGGTTTTGCAGCACCTGGTTTTGGTACGACAACGCGCTTACGCTTGGTTTCGACCACGACATTTTTGGAACGGCCGTGGCTAAAGCTTTGCTTTACGTTCCCAGAACGTGGACCGCCGCCACGAACACCCAATGTTTTTTTGCCGTCACTATCGCTCATCTAGCTGTCTTTTCCTTCCCGGTCGCAGTTTTGCCACCGTTATTTTCGCGAAGACCCTGTAGTCGTTTCGCATCATCTACTACACGTTGCGTCAAACCGCCAGAGGCGAGAGCACAATGTATTACCGTTTGTCGCCCAAAGGCCGCGCCCAATTCATCGGCCGTTAACCAGCCGATAAAGGATCCGCCATATGGCGTGCTTAATTTCGACTTGCCCCGTTCGGACCCATCTGATGCTTGTATCAGGACTTGGGCTTCTTCTTTCAAAAGCCAATCTTTCACCTTTTCATACCCTGCAACTGCACGGCCTGATTTGCGCGAAAGGCTGATTAATTCAACCACACGACGCCCCATGTTTTCGATCAAATCCGTCAACAAGTTGGGATCAACGCTTACGGGTTTTTTAGCACCGCGAGAAAAAAGGCCTTTGCCAATCGCCGCAGAAACGGCGTCATTCGTCGAACTTACCCAAATACCGCGACCTGGCAATTTCTCTGCCAGATCGGGCACAATTTGATTGTCGGGCGATACGACAAAACGGATCAGCCCATGTTTGGGCTGAACTTCGCCTGTCACGATGCATTTGCGTTCTGCAACATCGGACTTCATATGTCTTTCGCCACGACCCATCTGGTATCTTAGTCCTCTTCGACTTCTTCGGTTGCGTCTTCTGCAACCAATTCCTCTGGATCAACCCAACCCAACATAACACGTGCGGTCATGATTAAATCCTGTGCTTCTTCCAATGAAACGTCGAACTCTTCCAGTAGGCCTGTGTCCTTTACACGCTCGCCATCAACTGTCGTCCAGCCACCTGCCAGTTCCCAGTCGGCGCATGTTGCGAAGTCTTCTAAGGTTAGAACACCATCTTCTGCCAATACTTGTAGCATCTGTGGTGTCAGACCTTCGAAGTTAATTAGGCTGTCTTCAACGCCAAGTTCTTGTGCGCGTTCCATTGCGGCACGTGCTTGCGCTTCTAGGAATTCGCGCGCACGGGTTTGTAGCTCGTCCGCTGTTGCCTCATCAACGCCATCGATGACAAGGAGTTCATCGATTTCGACATAGGCAACTTCTTCCAAATTGGTAAAGCCTTCGGCAACCAACAACTGTGCAAAGAATTCGTCAACGTCCAAGGTTTCCATGAACAGATTGGTGCGTTCTTCGAATTCTTTCTGACGGCGTGCTGATTCTTCGGCCTCGGTCATGATGTCGATATCAAGCGCTGTTAGCTGGCTTGCAAGACGCACGTTTTGACCGCGGCGACCAATCGCAAGCGATAGCTGTTCTTCTGGAACAACAACCTCGATTTTGCCTGCTTCTTCATCCAAAACAACTTTTGAAACTTCAGCAGGCTGCAATGCGTTGACCAAGAATGTTGGCTGATCTTCGTTCCATGGGATGATGTCGATTTTTTCACCCTGAAGTTCATTTACAACGGCCTGCACACGGCTGCCGCGCATACCGACACAGGCGCCAACGGGATCAATTGAATGATCGTTTGTGTAAACCGCGATTTTTGCACGTGAACCAGGATCGCGTGCTACAGATTTGATTTCAATGATGCCTTCGTAAATTTCAGGCACTTCCATTTTGAACAATTCTGCCATGAATTCTGGCGCCGTACGCGAAAGGAAAATTTGTGGACCACGCACTTCGCGACGTACCTCTTTGATGAAGCATCGCACGCGGTCATTCGGGCGATAGCTTTCACGACCAATTTTTTCATTGCGGCGCAAAATCGCTTCTCCGCGGCCCACGTCAACGATGACGTTGCCATATTCTTCACGCTTAACCACACCATTGATGATTGTGCCCGCACGATCTTTGAATTCTTCGTACTGGCGATCACGTTCGGCTTCACGTACCTTTTGAAGGATCACTTGTTTTGCAGATTGCGCTGCGATGCGCCCCATATCAACAGGTGGGATTTCCTCGATGAACTGTTCGCCAACCTGTGGGTTTTCCATGTACTGCTTGGCTTGTTCGACGGTCATTTCTGCCTGATAGTTTTCAAGCAATTCGTCCTCGACCACGGTGCGAACACGTGTGAATGTTGCGCGACCCGTTTTGCGATCAATCGAAACACGGATGTCCATTTCTGAGCCATAGCGAGATTTCGCAGCGCGGGCCAAGCTTTCTTCCATCGCCGATATGACCAAACCGGGGTCGATCATTTTTTCGCGTGCAACCGCTTCGGCTGTTTGTAGCAATTCTAGTTGGTTGGCTGAGGTGATTGCCATTCTTATTCCTCCTCGGACTGTTCGGTCACGATTTCATCGAAATCATCTTGGTTGATATCGCCTGACGCTTTGCGTTGGCGTAGCATTTCTTTGATTAGATCATCGGTCAGGATCAGTTTGGCTTCTGATAGCCAATCAAATTCCAATCCAATTGTTCCTTCTTCGACATTGATCAGCACTTCATCGCCTTCAACGCCCGCAAGTTCCCCACGAAAACGGCGGCGTCCATCAATCATGTCCGCTGTTTCCAATTTCACTTCGTACCCTTCAAAGGTTTCAAAATCTTTCAACCGTGTCAGGGGGCGATCGATCCCAGGGCTTGATACCTCAAGTGTATAGGCGTCTGTGATTGGATCCTCGACATCCATGACCGCGCTGATCGCAGTTGAAATGTCGGCGCAATCATCCACCTCGATACCGCCATTGGGTTTGTCTGCCATGATTTGCAGCGTTTTCGTTTGGCCGCCCATCAAACGAATGCGCACCAATTCAAATCCCATATCTTCGATGACGGGATTGATGATTTCGGCGATCCGCTGATCCATCGCTGTTTTTGCAATTAAGCTATTCGTCATAAGTCCAAGCACAAAAAAACGGGCGCGCGGCCCGTGAACTAATTTCGGTGGAGTGTTGTTTCCAACAAACCGCTGTTGGACGCTACATACGCCTCTCAATCCGAATCTGCAACCCCTGAATCATTTTGTTGTCATTGCATCTACGTAAATGTTTTGAAACTATAGTGCGTGAAACAGATCGGCAGGCAAATGCTATATTTCGGTGAACAAGAATTGGCGGCGATTTTGCTATCACTAAAGATCGCCATTTGGGCAACTTTTTTATCTCTGCCATTCGCCGTATGGGTTGCGTTTTTGCTGGTGCGCCGCCGATTTTGGGGGCGTGAGGTTTTGAATGCTTTGGTCCATCTGCCATTGATTTTGCCACCCGTTGTCACGGGTTACCTCTTATTGATGTTTTTTGGTCGTGCGGGGTTTGCGGGGCAAATCCTGAATGACTATTTCGGGATCACGATAGCCTTTCAATGGACGGGTGCGGTCTTGGCGGCGGCAATTATGGCATTCCCGCTGGTTGTACGTTCTGTGCGGCTCTCGATTGAACAAATTAACCCCGATTTGGAGCACGCTGCCCTGACGCTAGGGGCCCGTCCAATTGCAGTGTTTTTCACGATTACGCTGCCCATGGCGCTACCAGGTTTTGTTGTTGGTGCCATTTTAGGCTTTGCCAAGGCATTGGGGGAATTTGGGGCAACGATCACGTTTGTGGGCAATATCCCAAACCAAACCCAAACGATCCCTTCGGCAATATACGGGTTTTTGCAAATGCCGGGCAAAGATCAGGGTGCGCTTACGCTGGTATTTGTATCTATTTTTATCTCGGTGACTGCTTTGTTGCTGTCTGAGTGGTTGGCGCGGCGTGTTCAAAAACGAGTGCATGGTCAATGACACTAAATGTTTCCATAAGGCACCAATTTTCTGGGTTTAACTTGGACATCGCGTTCAGTGCAGGATCGGGCGTCACAGCATTGTTTGGGCGCTCTGGAGCTGGAAAATCAACGATTGCGCAAGCGATCTCAGGTGCTTTTGCACCGACGGAAGGGCATATCGCCCTGAATGAAGAAGTTTTGTTTTCCAGTGAACAACGGGTCAACCGACCTGCACATCGCCGTGGTATTGGGTATGTGTTCCAACAGGATTTGTTGTTTCCGCATTTTTCAGTGCAGGGCAATTTGGAATATGCACAACGATACGGCCGCAGCCAGACTGGCACAACTAACCTGTCCGAAATTTTGGATATCTTAGGCATTGATCATCTGTTTCATCGTCGACCGGCGGGGTTGTCGGGCGGAGAACGTCAGCGGGTTGCGATTGCACGCGCGCTGCTATCAAACCCGTCGCTTTTAGTAATGGATGAACCGCTGTCTGCCTTGGATGATCCAAGAAAGGCGGAAATCCTCCCATATATCGAACGTCTGCGCGATCATTCCCAAGTTCCGATTCTGTATATTAGTCATTCGGTTTCCGAGATTGCTCGATTGGCAGATCAGGTTGTGGCAATCGACAATGGGCGCGTGATCAAAACGGGATCTGCGACAGATGTATTTGCTGATCCAAATATTGTGCCCCAATTGGGTCTTCAATCGGCGGGGGCCTTGTTAACGGCGACGATCGAAAAACATGAAGACGATGGCTTGAGCAAGCTGCAGAGCGCATCAGGACCTATTTATCTACCCAGACTCGACGCTGAAATTGGACAGTCTGTGCGCGTACGTGTATTGGCACAAGACGTCATGCTATCCTCTGTGCAGCCCGAAAATATATCGGCTTTAAACGTGATCCAAGGACGTGTAAGCGCGATTAAATTGGGGCGTGGACCCGGGGCGATTGTCTCCATCGAAAGTGCAGGAAACACCATACTTGCACGCGTCACCCGCCGATCGGTGCAAGCATTGAACCTGGAAATTGGCAGTTCATGCTTCGCGATCATAAAATCCGTTTCGGTTGCCCCAAACCAGATTGGACGCGGTTAATCCTGACGATCAGTGCGCGAATAAATCCCTTCGGGCAGAGAAATGGCCGCGGCCAAATCTTTCATCTGGGTGATCGACATCGTGACCTTTTGCATGCCATTCGTCTTTGGGTCAAACTGTTGAATTGTGATGCAGTCCTCAAACCCATTGATAACAACGTCCTCTTGTAGAAACCCGTCGCCTTCGTCCATTAGAGTGACGACAGTGCAGTCAAATTCGTGTTCGATGGTAAACATAATGTTATTTTCCCATAGCTTGCAGAAATCGTGTTCGTTTATAGTATGGTTGAAATTCCGTTTTCTACAAAGACAAACTCAAATGATTTTACGAATTTCTGTTCTTGCTGCATTGATCTTGACTTCTTGCGCGCCAACGCCACAAGTTAAGCAAATACCCCGGGTACAGGCACAGCCTGCGGTTATTTCCACTGGTAACGAAGATTTGACTTCGATGACAACGATGCGCCAAATTGTTGCGCGGGTTGAACCCATCGGCGAACAGATATGTCGTGACACGGGCCGTGTATCGAATTGTGATTTTAAAATTCAGGTGGACACAAGTACGCCAGATGTTGTGAATGCCTATCAAACCCTTGAGAAAGATGGGCGTCCGTTGGTGATTTTTTCGATTGGCTTGTTGAAGGCTGCGCGAAATACGGATGAGGTTGCCTTTGTTCTGGGGCATGAAATGGCACACCATATTGCAGGACACATTCAGCAGCGGCGCGGTTCTGCGGGATTAGGTGGCCTGATCTTGGGTGGTCTGATTGCGTACTCTGGTGGTTCTGCGCAGAATGTTGATAGCGCATTTGACCTTGGTGCGGCTGTGGGGTCGCGCGTTTATTCAAAGGATCACGAACTACAGGCAGACGAAATTGGGACCTTGATCACGTATTACGCAGGATACGATCCCGTACGTGGTTCAAAATTCTTTACACGTATTCCTGATCTAGGTGATAAATTTCTGGGATCACACCCGCCCAACGCGGCCAGAATTGACCGCGTGAACCGCACGATGGCACGCGTTCGTTAGGGTTTGCGCGCGATCAAGAATAGATTGTTCGCGGGCATTTCGATCACATGCACCATTTCGAGCCAGCAATTTTCAATCAAGTCGATGATATCGAAATCGTCCTTGTATCCGATTTCGGGGTCTTGTGTTTGCAATGTCGCATGAAACTCGACATCCCCTTCGCTTGTTAACTCACCACTGCGCATAAAGGGTCCGTAGATTGCCAAAATACCATTATGTTTAAGCACTTTGGCCGCACCTTGGATGAAGGAATTTACCGTGGCATCAGGTACCAGATGCAGCAGGTTGGACAAAAATATCCCATCGCGGTTGTTTACTGTTTCTGACCAATCTATGCGCGAAATATCCACGGTTATGGCCGAACACAGATTGGGCAATTGGGATGCACCCCGATATGCATTGATGCTTTTGATCCGTTCGGGATCAATCTCACTCGGTTGCCATGACCAATCAGGGCGTTGCGCGGCAAAGTGTACGCAATGCTGGCCTGTGCCGCTCGCAATTTCCAACACGTCCGCGTTTTGTGGTAATACTTCGTTCAAAACATAGAAAATAGGTGCCTTGTTTCGTTCTGCATAGGGCGCGAACATCCGTTCATCTGAACCACGCTCTGCGGTTTCTGGCAGGCTTAAGTAATTAGTCATATCGCACCTTTGTCAAATAAATAGGGCCCCGATAATCACCGATTATCGAGGCCCCAAGATGTCATTACAATCCTTATTGTGGGATTTTGCCAGTTAGGCCTTCTACATAGAAGTTCATGCCCGCAAGTGTGCCATCGTCTGCTGTTTCACCAGCCGCCAACCATGGTGTGCCATCTTGCTTGTTCAATGGGCCTGTGAATGCGTGGTATTCACCAGAACCCAATGCATCACGCAGTGCTTCTGCTTCTGCTTTGATGTCTGCTGGAACCGCAGATGAAATTTCACCAATTTTCACCATGCCTGGGCCGATACCGTCCCACGTGTCCGTTGATGTCCATGTGCCATCTAGAACTGCTTGTGTACGTGCAACGTAGTAGGGGCCCCAGTCATCAATGATAGATGAAACGCGTGGTAGTGGGCCAAATTCAGCCATGTCAGATGCCTGACCGAATGTGATAACATTACCCGCTTTTTCTGCTGCCGCTTGTGGGGCTGTTGAGTCTGTGTGTTGTAGAACAACGTCGCAGCCTTGCTCGATCAGTGCGTTTGCTGCGTCTGCTTCTTTTGCAGGGTCAAACCATGTGTAGGCCCAAACGATGTTGAATTCGACATCTGGGTTCACTTTTTTCGCGTGGATATAGGCAGAGTTGATGCCGCGGATAACTTCTGGAATTGGGAATGAACCGATGTAACCAATTTTATTGGTTTTTGTCATTTTACCCGCGATGTGGCCTTGCACTGCGCGACCTTCGTAGAAACGTGCAGAATATGTTGAAACGTTGTCTGCGCGTTTATAACCAGTTGCGTGTTCAAATTTCACATTTGGGAATTTCTTGGCAACGTTGATGGTTGGATCCATGTAGCCAAATGATGTTGTAAAGATCAGGTCAGCACCCTGAAGTGCCATTTGTGTCATAACGCGTTCTGAGTCAGCACCTTCTGGAACGCTTTCTTGATAAATCGTTTCGACGCGATCGCCGAAAGCTTCGACCACAGCTTTACGGCCTTGATCGTGTTCGTATGTCCAGCCGCCGTCGCCCACTGGGCCAACATAGACAAAGCCGACTTTGATATCGGCGGCAATTGCGGCTGTGCCCAAAGCGAAAGCTGCGATTGCAGATGTGAGGATTGATTTGAGTTTCATAGTTTACTCCCTAGTCAGGTATGGACCTCAGTTTGAGGCGTGGAACGGTCGACCCAGTGAAGCAGGTGCACCCTGGTTTCCTCTGGCCGATATAATCACAAGCACCGCGATAGTTATCAAAAATGGCGACATGGACAAGTACTCAACTGGTATAGCAACGCCTGCAGCCTGTAAATTTAGCTGTAAAACGGTGATTCCGCCAAACAAATAGGCACCAATCAACGTGCGCCAGGGTTTCCAGCTGGCAAACACAACGATGGCGAGCGCGATCCAACCTGCCCCTGCGGTCATGCCCTCAGTCCATTGCGGCACGCGGACAAGGCTTATATATGCGCCTCCCAAACCGCTGCATGCTCCGCCAAACATGATGGCAAGAAAACGAATATGGATAACTTTGTACCCAAGTGCATGTGCCGCGTCATGGTTTTCGCCTACCGCTCGCAATACCAAACCGACACGTGTGTATTTCAGAGTGTACCAAACCAAACCGACGATCAGGATTGAAACATACACCATCGCGTCATGAGAAAATAACATGTGCCCAATGATGGGAATGTCCGACAAGATCGGGATATCCAATGATTGAAGGGTTGGTGATTTAATCCCTTCATAGGGTTTCCCAAGCAAGGCTGAAATCCCTAAGCCCACCAAGGTCAGGCCAAGACCTGTCGCGACTTGGTTTGACTTTAGATACAGGACCAATGTTGCAAAAATGGTCGATAATAACGCACCAGCGATTGCAGCAGTCACAAATCCGATGGCTGGGTTTGCGGTATTCACAGCGGTGATAAAACCCACGACCGCACCGACGATCATCATGCCCTCAACGCCCAAATTTAGGACGCCAGATTTTTCAACGACAGTTTCACCAATCGCGGCAAGGAGGATTGGCGTGGCCGAAACCATCAGGGATGCGATTAATAGAACAGGATTAATTCCTAACAAGTCCATCATTTTGCCCCCCCGATGCGAATGCGATAATTGGTAAAGATATCTGTTGCCAATAGGAACAACAGCAGCATCCCCTGAAACAATTGGATGGATGCCCCAGGCAGGCCCAGCATTAATTGTGCAAGTTCGCCGCCAATGTAGGTAAGCGCCATCAACAATCCCGCAAGCAAAATTCCGATGGGGTGCAAACGCCCCAAGAATGCTACGATAATAGCAGTGAACCCATAGCCCGAGTTGAAATCGATAGTGATTTGTCCAGATGGACCCGACACTTCGAACATGCCCGCCAGACCAGCAAGTGCACCTGATATACCCAAGCAGAACACGACCAAACTTGTGGTTGAAACGCCCGAAAAACGCGCTGCTTTCGGCGCCTCGCCCATAAGGCGCACTTCGAAGCCACGAATGTGGCGTGTCATCATCACATAGGCGCATGTCACAGCAATGAATGCGCTAATCACGCCCCAGTGCATACCAGAGTTTGCGAACACTTCTGCATTGAATGCGCTGGGGTATTGTTGCAGGTTGCGTGAACCAGGAAAGCCATAACCTTCTGGATTCTTTAACAGTCCCTGCGCGACAGACGCCAAAATCGACTCAGCGACATAGACCAACATCAACGACACTAGGATTTCGTTTGTGTTGAATTTGGCTCGCAGGATTGCTGGGATCATTGCCCATAACCAACCGCCAAAGGCACCCGCGACCACCATCGCAGGAAACAACAAAACAGAGTCTGCTGGATAGGCCGCCAAGGCCACTGCGGCCCCAAAAATGGCGCCCATTATATATTGACCTTCTGCGCCAATGTTCCAAATACCTGCCTTGAAACCAATCGATAACCCAATCGCGATTAGGATTAGTGGACCCGCTTTCACCAGCAGTTGTGGGCGCGAATAGGATGCAAAATTTGGATCGAACAAAGGGTCCCAGAAAATAATTCGGATCGCCTCAAGTGGAGGTTTACCCAATGCGGCGAACATAATGCCACCTGCAATCATGGTTAGCATCACAGCGATAATTGGCGTTACAACTGTGGTTATACGGGACGGATTCAGGCGTTTTTCAAAATGTATCATGCGTACGCCCCTTCTTGATCTGCGGTTGCACCACCCATCATCAAACCGATTTGGTCCATTTCCAGTGTTGAAGTTGGAACGATAGTGGACAAACGGCCTTCAGTGATTGCGCAGAACCGATCGCTTATTTCCAATAGCTCATCCAAATCCTGACTGATGACAATCACGCCCGCGCCATTGTCGGCCAGATCCAAAAGTTTCTGACGGATGGACGCCGCTGCCGCCGCATCAACCCCCCATGTAGGTTGGTTCACAACAAATACTTTTGGATTTTGCAAAACTTCACGTCCAACCACGAATTTCTGCAAATTGCCGCCAGATAATGATCCAGCAGGTGTATGCGTTCCTGGGGTCCGTACGTCAAAGTCGGCAATAATGTTCTGCGTGTATTGATCCGCGGCGGTCCAGTCGATGAAGCCGTTTTTCAATAAAGATTTTCGCTCTGCCGCTGTGATGACAGTGTTTTCTCGCAACGACATTGCAGGTGCTGCCGCATGACCCAAACGTTCCTCTGGCGCGCTCAGAAATCCGATTTTACGGCGTGCCGTTGGACCTTGTTTGCCGATTGCTTGTCCATCAAAAATAATCATCTCCGAAGCGACGGTTGTTTCGCCCGAGAGGGCGGCCAATAATTCATCCTGTCCGTTACCAGCAACGCCACCGATCCCAAGGATTTCACCCTCTTTCAGATCTAAACTAATACCCTGAAGCGAAGTTCCAAATGCCCCTGCCGAAGAAGCGGAAACATTTTTTAATGACAAAATCGTATCGCCCATTTCACGATTTGCTTTGATGGGGTTTGCAAAACTTGCGCCGACCATCATTTCGGCCATTTCCCGTGCGGTGGTGGTTGCCGGAATACAGGTATCAACTTTTTCACCGTGACGCAGGATAGTCGCCGTGTCGCACAGGGCACGAATTTCCTCCAGTTTGTGCGAAATATAAAGGATAGATGTGCCTTCGCTCTTCAATTGTCGCAAAGTTTTGAACAGCACTTCAACTTCTTGGGGCGTCAAAACGGATGTCGGTTCATCCATGATTAATAATTTCGGATTTTGCAGCAGGCAGCGAATGATTTCAACACGTTGGCGTTCACCTGCAGACAGGGTGCCGACAATGCGATTTGGTTCCAAAGGCAGGCCATAAGCATTTGAAACCTGTCGAATGTTCTTGGTTAGATCCCGTGGTTTTGGGGCATCGTCCATGCCCAATGCAATATTTTCGGCAACGGTTAGCGCGTCAAATAGCGAAAAATGCTGAAACACCATCGCAACACCTGTGCCACGTGCGGCGTTTGGCGATGCGGGTGCAAATTGTTGGTTCTGAAAGGTCATTGATCCGCTGTCAGGTTTGACCAGACCATAGATCATTTTAACCAATGTGCTTTTGCCCGCGCCATTTTCGCCGAGCAATGCGTGCACTTCACCAGGGCGAATTTGAAAGGAGACATTGTTGTTTGCCACGACCCCAGGATAGGCTTTGGTCAGGCCGTTGATGTCCAGTAATATGTCTTTCATTTCGCTACTCTACCCCCATAGGTATTGGCCCCTTCGTCACCTAGTAAATTACAGAGTATGCCGATGGCAATCTCTGATGGGTGCTTTCCATATTCTGGTCGTCCAATTGGGCAGGTGATACGTTCAATATCACTCATCTCAAGTCCCGCATCAGTTAACCGTTTTCGAAACCGTGACCATTTTGTGTCGGAACCAATCAGGCCCGCATATTTAAAGTCATGCTTTAGCAACGCAAGACACAGCGCCAAATCCACGTCATGTGAATACGTTAAAATAAAATGATGCGCATCTGCCGGCGCATGTGGGACCAACATCGGCATCTCGGCGGCCTGAATAACGGTTGTGGATGGGGCTGTATCAGAGGGAAAGCGGCCTTGATCAAAATCAACCCACGTCAGGTCAAATTGAGGCAAGGTTTGCAGTATATGTACCAATGCACGACCCACATGACCCGCGCCCCAAATCCAAATTGGTTTGCCACTTGGGTGCAGAGGTTCATGGATTTCACCATTTTGGACTGTTAAATTGGAATGATTGATGGGGTTAATTTGACTGGGTGCGGGACGCTTCACCACATCTGCCGATGCAACAGGTAATGTTGTGTGATCAAAAACTTCGCATAAAATCCCCACGGAGCCCCCACAGCACTGTCCCAAATTTGGCCCAAGTGGATAGGTATGTGCCCATGTGCGTTGTTCTTTCAGCGTCTGTTCTGCGGCATTCGTCACCTGATATTCCAACGCACCGCCGCCGATTGTGCCGTCTTGTCCGTTATCCCAAACAAACATTTCAGTGCCAACCGTGCGTGGTGTTGATCCGCGAACATCGGTAATAACAATGCGCGCGACCCGTCCGTGGCGATCAATCAATTGTTTCAGGCGCTGCAAATCAAAGGCCATGCCGAACCCTTCCAACGGCCTTTAACACCCGTTCTGGGGTTGCGGGTGCATCAAGGTTTGGATAGGCGGGCCCACAGTTGGAAATCGCATCGGATAGCGCCAACCACGCGGAAATACCCAGCATAAATGGTGGCTCACCAACCGCTTTTGATCGATAGATTGTTGGCTTTAGATTTCCGCGATCCCATAGATTTACATTAAATTTTCGGGGTCGATCTGACATTGCTGGGATTTTGTATGTGGAGGGTGCATGCGTGCGCAGGCGGCCTTGGTCGTCCCAGATTAATTCCTCGGTCGTGAGCCATCCTGCGCCTTGAACATAGCCGCCTTCAACCTGCCCAATATCAATGGAGGGGTTCAAACTGTTTCCAGCGTCGTGCAGGATATCGGCTCGCAGGATGCGATATTCCCCTGTCAGGGTATCAATCACAACTTCACTGACCGCCGCGCCATAGGCAAAGTAATAAAAGGGGTTTCCAACGCCACGTATACGATCCCACTCAAGATCAGGCGTTTTGTAAAATCCCGTCGCCGACAGACTGACACGTTGTTCGTAACAGGCCTTGGCCGCATCGCCAAAGGATAGCACGCGGCGCCCGATATGAACTTCGTTCTTGGTGAATGCGACGTCATCGGGTGATTTGTTGTATTGCGCGGCCAACAGTGCGGCCATGCGCGACTTGATCTTTTCACAGGCAACTTTGATTGCCATACCGTTCAAATCACTGCCCGAACTTGCCGCTGTGGCTGATGTATTGGGAACCTTGGCGGTGTCTGTTGCCGTAATTTTTATGGCATTGATTGATACACCAAATTCTTCTGCTGCGACTTGGGCCGTTTTTTGAAACAGGCCTTGGCCCATTTCAGTGCCGCCGTGATTGATCCGAATGCTGCCATCAGAATAAACATGCACCAATGCGCCTGCCTGATTTAGGTGGCTAAGGGTGAATGAAATCCCAAATTTCACAGGCGAAAAGGCAATTCCGCGCTTCATGGTATGATTATCAGCGTTCCACCGTTCAATCGCTTGCTTTCGGTTTTCAAAATCACAATCTGCCAACAATTTTGATGTCATTTCCTGCAGATTAAAATCCTGTACAGACATGTGATAATGGGTTGTATCATGCTCTGCTGCCACTGCGGGGCGGTAATAGTTCAATTCACGAAATGCGATGGGATCGGTGTTCAGATCGTGTGCTAAATGATCCATTATGCGTTCCATTCCCAAAACCCCCTGCGGCCCACCAAACCCGCGAAAGGCGGTCGCGCTTTGCGTATTTGTTTTCAGGCGGTGGCTCTCAATACGGACATTGGGCAGGAAATAGGCGTTATCCGCGTGCAACATCGCACGATCCGCAACGGGCAGAGATAAATCCTGCGCCCATCCGCAACGGGCATAATGAACCACTTCAAGTGCGATGATTTTATTGTGTTGATCAACGCCTGCCCGATACGTGATACGGAAATCATGGCGTTTGCCTGTAATTAACATGTCGTCGTCACGGTCATAACGCATTTTGCAGGGTTTGTTCGTGCGATGTGCTGCAATGGCGCAAGCCACTGCCAATGCATTGCCCTGACTTTCCTTACCACCAAAACCGCCACCCATTCTGCGCACTTCGACACGTACGTCGTTAAATTGCACGCCAAGTGCTTCGGCAACTTTATGTTGCACCTCTGTAGGGTGCTGGGTCGATGAATGCACAACCATTTCATCGTCTTCTTGCGGAAGGGCAAGTGCCGCTTGACCCTCAAGATAAAAGTGTTCTTGCCCCCCAATTTCAATCGACCCTTCAACAATCTTGGTAGCCTGTTCATATCCCCGCTTTAGATCCCCGCGGTTCCAAATGCGGGGGCCTTCCTCAAACCTTGAATTCGCGGTAATGGCATCTTCGATGCTAAGGATTGGGCTGTCTTGTTGATAGGAAATCTTGGCGCGACTCGCGGCTTTGCGCGCTTGAATATGTGATTTGGCAATCACAAGGAAAATCGGCTGACCCAGATAATGGATCGTCCCATCTGACAGCAATGGTTCGTCATGAATGCTGGGTGATACGTCATTCGCATGAATAAGGTCGCTGGCCTGAAGAACATCAATGACACCGCTCGAATTTCTGACAGGCGTCAGTTTCAGTTCCTGAATACTTCCACGCGCGATTGTTGATGTTCCAAAGCAAAGGTGCAGACAATCATCGGAGACGGGCAAATCATCGATATAACGCGCTCTGCCACTGACATGTAATTTTGCGGCATCATGAGGAAAAGGTTTGTTCACACTCATGCGGACACCTCTTGAATTGTCGTGGGATTATCTGACAGATCGTAGAAATACCGCGTCAATAAATTCCGCGCGACGGATAACCGATAGTCCGCTGATGCCCGCAGATCTGTTAGCGGTTTAAAGTCCTGTGACCACTGGTCATGAGAGGCTTTTATCGAATTCATATCCCATTTTTTTCCTGTCAAACAGGCTTCTACGTGCTTAGCCCGTTTTGGAATCCCCGCCATACCGCCAAAGGCGATGCGCGCGCTTTGAATCACACCATCCGTTATATTCAGATTAAACGCCCCACAAACAGCCGAGATGTCTTGGTCAAAACGTTTTGAAATTTTGTAGCAGCGAAGATTGATTTGGTTTTTTGGGACGTGGATTAATTGGACAAATTCACCGCTTTGCAAATCTTGTTGACCGTAATCGATGAAGAAATCGTGCAAATCAATAGTTCTTTTCGTGTCCTTTTTGCGAAGGACCAGCTTTGCACCCATGGCAATCAATGCGGGCGGGCTATCGCCAATCGGGGAGCCGTTCGCGATATTCCCGCCCAAGGTCGCAGAATTGCGAACCTGTGTGGATGCATATCGCGTCAGTAATGGCGTAAGGCTTGGTTGCGCATCAACACTCCAGACTCGCATTTTTTCGATGGTGACATTGGCCCCAAACTCCCAATGATCTGGGTGTTCGGTGATATGTTCCATATCCTTGATGTGGTGGATAAAGGCAATTGGCGCGATGTCGCGCATATCCTTATTTATCCATAACCCAACATCCGTCGCGCCTGCGATCAATGTTGTTTCGGGTTCTTCCGCTAGAATATTTGCCAATTCATCAGATGTTGTAGGGAGTTTTGCATCCACAGACTGCGCAAGCGTCCTTAGATCGCTTTGATCGTCGTGAAACCACTTTGGCGCTTTTGTTCCCTCACACGCCAGTGCCGCACGAAAAATGGGTGCATATCCTGTGCAGCGACACAGGTTGCCTGCCAATGTCACATCGTGATCGGTGTCGTTATTTATCTGTGCTGCAACCATCGAAGTGACAAATCCAGGCGTGCAAAATCCACATTGACTGCCATGGTGATCGATCATGCATTGTTGCGCGGGATGTGGGGCATCATGTGATGAGATACCTTCAATCGTGCGTAAAGCTTTATTTGCGATTTGGGGCAAAAATAAAATACATGCGTTGACCGCACGCGCACCGTTATCGTCAATCAAGATCACCGTGCAGGCGCCACAATCGCCTTCGTTGCATCCTTCTTTCGTTCCGGTCAGGCGTTTATTTACGCGCAACAAATCCAACACGGATGTCGTAGGTTCCAAATCCTCAATGACTTGAGGCTCTCCATTCAGAAGAAACGAAAATTTCATGAAAATCTTGCACCGCAGTACCGAATGCTCATCTTGATCCCACCTTCGATGCGGCGTAGAAAGCAGGGAGCTATTAGGATCAGCGTAAACCTGAGAGATAGGGTTTGGCAACAATTTTCTATTGCCGCTGATGTCATTGGATCACTATAACTTTGTAACCACAGGTTTTATTTATCGTAAGGCAACTTTGTTCAGCATGTCCCGTTTCATTCATTTACGCGTTCACACGGAATATTCGCTTCTTGAGGGCGCAATGCGTCTACAAAAACTGGCGGGTGTGTGCGCCGATATGGACATGCCTGCGGTTGCGGTGACAGACACAAACAATTTATTCGCAGCGCTTGAGTTTTCGATCTACGCGGCGGATGCGGGTGTGCAACCCATTATCGGGTGTCAATTCGACCTTGCCTTCGAAGATCCCCCCGCACCAGATAAACCAGCACCGTTGGCCCCGATTGTGTTGTTGGCACAAAGCGAAGTTGGGTACGAAAACCTGATGAAGCTGAATAGTTGTCTTTATGTCGATAAAGGTGGAGCGTTACCACAAATCACCTTTGAACAACTGATACAGCATTCAGAAGATGTCATTTGCCTGACAGGTGGGGCGTTGGGACCTGTTGGTGAAATTCTGCAACGTGGCGCCCGCACAGCGGCCAAGGCAAAGTTGCAGCAATTTTTGGATATTTTCCAAGATCGCCTATACGTCGAGCTTCAGCGCCACCCGGGTGAAAATGGACTGCCCGAAGCCGAACAAGCGACCGAGCGTGGATTTATCGAACTGGCCTATGAAATGGATATTCCATTGGTTGCAACCAATGACGTCTATTTTCCAAATTCAAATATGTACGAAGCGCATGATGCGCTGATTTGTATTGCGGAAGGCGCCTATGTTGATCAACAAACACCGCGTCGCCGCTTGACAGCGCAGCACTATTTTACATCTCCCCAAGAAATGGCAACGCTTTTCGCGGATTTGCCCGAGGCTTTGGAAAATACCGTCGAAATTGCCCAACGCTGTGCGTTTATGGCATACCGTCGTGATCCAATTCTGCCGAAATTTGCCGAGGATGAGGTTCAAGAATTACGTCGTCAGGCCAAGGCGGGATTGGAAAATCGATTGGCCGTGATCCCCCATGCGACCAGTGTTGAGGAATATGAAAAACGCCTGGAATTCGAATTGGATATTATCGAAAGAATGGGCTTCCCTGGATATTTCCTGATTGTTGCGGATTTCATCAAATGGGCAAAGGATCACGACATTCCCGTGGGCCCGGGCCGTGGTTCGGGTGCGGGGTCGTTAGTGGCCTATGCATTGACGATCACGGATTTGGATCCCTTGCGCTATTCGCTTTTGTTCGAACGTTTCTTAAACCCCGAACGGGTTTCGATGCCTGACTTTGACATCGACTTTTGCATGGACCGCCGAGAAGAGGTGATCCAATACGTGCAGGAAAAATATGGCCGCGATAAAGTGGCCCAAATTATCACATTTGGTGCACTTTTATCCAAGGCTGCGGTGCGTGATATTGGGCGCGTTTTGCAAATGCCCTATGGCCAAGTTGACCGCTTGTCAAAAATGATTCCTGTTGAGGGTGTCAAACCCGTTAGCATTGAAAAAGCCTTGCAGGACGAGCCAAGGCTGAAAGAAGAAGCAAAAGCAGAAGAGGTTGTTGATCGTCTCTTGACCTATGGTCAGCAGGTTGAAGGGCTGCTTCGAAATGCATCGACGCACGCGGCGGGTGTTGTGATCGGTGACAGACCGCTTGATGCGCTGGTTCCTCTTTACCAAGATCCGCGATCTGACATGCCAGCCACGCAATTCAACATGAAATGGGTTGAACAAGCGGGGTTGGTTAAATTCGACTTTCTTGGTTTGAAGACCCTAACTGTCATTCAAAACGCCGTTGATTTGATCCTGAAGTCGGGCCGGCAGTTGCACATCGCGGAAGATGGTCGTGAACTTTATAAACCTGCTGAGGGTGCAGAAAACCAAATCAACGCGATCCCATTAGATGATGAACCCACCTATGATCTGTATTCAGCTGCAAAAACCGTTGCGGTGTTTCAGGTAGAAAGTTCGGGCATGATGGATGCGCTAAAGCGTATGAAGCCCACCTGTATCGAAGATATTGTTGCGCTGGTGGCGTTGTACCGACCTGGTCCTATGGAAAATATTCCAACCTATTGCGACGTAAAGAACGGCAAGAAAGAGCGTGAGTCTGTCCACCCCTTGATTGATCACATTTTGGAAGAAACCCAAGGGATCATTGTATATCAGGAACAGGTGATGCAAATCGCGCAGGTCATGGCGGGATATTCATTGGGTGGTGCGGACCTGTTGCGTCGCGCGATGGGTAAAAAAATCAAAGAGGCGATGGACGCCGAACGTCCAAAGTTTGAAAAAGGTGCCGCTGAAAACGGGGTAGACGTCAAAAAGGCGAGTGAGGTTTTCGATCTACTCGAAAAATTTGCAAACTATGGTTTCAACAAATCGCATGCGGCGGCCTACGCTGTGGTGTCCTATCAAACCGCATGGCTGAAGGCGAACCATCCTGTTGAATTTATGGCAGGTGTCATGAATTGCGATATCCACCTAACCGATAAATTAGCCGTTTATTTTGAAGAGGTTAGAAAAGGGCTGGGTCTGAAATACGTGCCGCCTTGTGTGAACCGATCCGAGGCCAGCTTTGACGTTGTTGATGGGGCATTGGTCTATGCCTTGGGCGCATTGAAAAACGTTGGGATCGAGGCGATGCGCCTGATTACCGAGGCCCGTGGCGACAAACCCTTTGTCAGTTTGTTTGATTTCGCGCGCCGTGTTGATTTGAAACGCGTTGGAAAACGCCCGCTTGAAATGTTGGCACGGGCAGGGGCCTTTGACGTGCTGGACGCAAACCGCCGCCGAGTATTTGAAAGCCTTGAAGGTTTGGTGTCCTATTCCGCCGCAATCGCCGAACAAAAATCATCAAATCAGGTGTCTTTGTTTGGTGAGGCGGGCGAAGATTTGCCCGAACCTCGTCTTGCGCCCGTGACAGATTGGCTGCCCGCCGAACGGTTGTCCGAAGAATTTCGCGCAGTTGGGTTTTATTTGTCTGGTCACCCGCTGGACGATTATTTGGTTGCCCTGAAACGCAAAGGGGTCATGACCCTGGACGAGGTGATGCACAAAGCGCAATCAGGACCCACAGTTGCGAAATTGGCAGGCGTTGTTGCGGGCAGACAGGAACGTAAATCCGCCCGTGGAAATCGCTTTGCATTTTGCCAATTATCCGATCCAACAGGCGCGTACGAAGTCACACTGTTTTCCGAGGCGTTGGAAAAGTCGCGTGAACATTTGGAAACAGGACAAAAGGTGGTCATCACTGCCGAAGCCACAATGGAGGCTGATCAGCTCAAATTTCTGGGCCGCTCTGTTGCCCCCGTTGATATTGCTGTGGCGGATTTGGGTTCCAAAGGATTGCGCATTTTTGTTGAGGCAGAGGCCGCTTTCCCCGCGATTTCGTCTATTTTGGATCAAGCAAATTCACAATCGGGCACTAAGGGGCCCGTTTTCCTATGTTTGTTGAACTCTGAACTGCCCGGTGAAGTTGAATTGGATGTCGGTCAGGATTTTGTTGTGAACCCGCAAATTAAGGGCGCGCTGAAATCCTTGCCCGGTGTTTTAGAGGTCGAGGACGCCTGATCGTCGCGATCACGACAAACCCACTGTACCATCCCGAATTTTGTCGATATGGCTAGACGCCTAGGCGCATCGCAATACTTATATGCCAAGGCAGAAGCTATGACTGATCAATTCCGTATAAAAATCGCACAATTGAACCCCACCGTTGGGGATTTGCAGGGCAATGCAGCCAAGGCGAAACAGGCGTGGTTGCAAGGCGTAGAGCAAGGCAGCGATTTTGTAACACTGCCTGAAATGTTCATCACGGGGTATAACACCCAAGATTTGGTGATGAAGCCCGCGTTTCAAAATGATGCGATGAATGCTGTTCGGGAATTGGCGAAAGAATGCGCCGATGGTCCTGCGCTGGGGATCGGTGGTCCATGGGTAGAAGACGGGGCGCTGTTCAACGCCTATTTCATTCTAAATGGTGGCGACATTCAGACGATTGTCAAAAAGCATCATTTGCCGAATGAAACGGTGTTTGATGAGGTGCGCATCTTTGAACCTGGTCAAGTCAGCGGCCCTTATGTGATCAATGGTGTGCGCATCGGCAGCCCCGTTTGCGAAGATGCATGGCATAGCGATGTAGTTGAAACGCTTGAAGAGACGGGTGCCGAGTTTTTGTTCATTCCCAATGGATCGCCCTATTATCGCGGTAAATTGGATGTGCGCCTGAATTTGATGGTGTCCCGCGTTGTCGAAAGCGGTTTGCCTTTGATTTATTTGAACCTGACAGGTGGACAGGATGATCAAATTTTCGATGGATGTAGCTTTGCCCTGAACCCGGGTGGTGAATTGGCCGCAATGCTGCCGATGTTTGAGGAAAGCATTACGGAACTAATCCTAAATCGCACAGACCAAGGATGGCGTGTTGCCGATACATTGAAATCCAAGATCCCAGATCAACTAGAGGCGGATTATCACGCAATGACGATTGCGCTGCGTGATTATTGTGCAAAATCAGGGTTTGGAAAGGTGTTGTTGGGTCTGTCTGGCGGGGTTGATAGCGCGTTGGTCGCCACCATTGCCGCGGATGCATTGGGTGCGGAAAACGTGCGCTGCATCATGCTGCCCTCGGAATACACATCTGATGAATCCCTGACGGATGCCAAAGATATGGCCGAAAATTTGGGGTGCCGATACGATTACTTGCCCATCGCAGAAGGGCGCGCGGCGATTACGAACACACTGGCCCCCTTGTTCGAAGGGACCAATCCAGATTTAACAGAGGAAAACATTCAATCCCGTTTGCGCGGGTTATTGTTGATGGCTGTTTCAAATAAGTTTGGTGAAATGCTTTTGACCACGGGAAATAAATCCGAAGTCGCAGTGGGATACGCCACGATCTATGGCGATATGGCAGGCGGGTATAATCCGATCAAAGATCTGTATAAAACCCGTGTCTTTGACATCTGCCGTTGGCGTAATGAACAGCATCGCGATTGGATGCGCGGCCCAGCGGGGGCCGTGATCCCGGCAAATATCATTGAAAAACCACCAAGTGCCGAGTTGCGACCAGATCAGAAAGACAGTGACAGCCTGCCAGATTACTATGTTCTGGATGGTATTTTGACGATTCTGGTGGATCAGGATGGATCCATCGATGATTGCGTCGCAGCAGGATTCCCCAAGGAAGACGCGCTGCGCGTTCAGCATCTGCTTTACATCAGTGAATATAAACGGTTCCAATCCGCCCCGGGCGCACGTTTATCACCCAAGGCATTTTGGTTGGATCGCCGTTACCCGATTGTCAATCGTTGGCGCGAGCGCTGATACGTTTCAATTATCGTTGATATCGTGATCAAAGGTTTGAACGTTTCCTTTGGAGAATTTGAAAACCTGTCGCAGCAAAACCCAACTGATCATTGACGCAATCGCAAAAAGCAGCATCAGATATTGCGCCGACATCGTGATCCCAAGCGCAAGCGTTATGCCTGTGACAATCGAGCCAAATCCAAAGCCCAAGAACAAATAGGACGGCATCATCAGTGCAAGTAGCATTAACACTATGCCGAATGCCACCCATGCCCATCATGTTTCAATGATTGCCATTATCCGCGTCCTTTCAACATTTTAAACGCATATGCAAGGGCATCCAATGCGTTTGCGGGCAAGATCACCGTTTGATTGCCCTCGCTGTTCCCGACGGTCAACCTGCTTAAGAGCAACTTGATATTGCGCGGCCTCAATCCCGTTTTCTGCGATGGCTTGTGCAACAACGGATGTTGCAAATGCTTCGGCTTCGACCTGAATGCGGCGTGCTTTGGCGATCTGCTCGGCTTCGTAAAGTTGCGCATCAGCGGCCAATTCAACTGCACGCTTTCGCCCCTCGGCTTCGGTGACTTGGGCACGGCATGCGCGCTCTGCATTCAACTTCTGTAGCATGGCCGCACGCGTCGCATCATCCAAGTTCACATCAAGAATTTCGGCGCGGGTGACATCGATCCTCCAATCATCCACCATCGTGGCGACAGAGGCGCGAATTTTTTCAATCAGATCGTTACGATTTGACTGATCCTCATCCAATTCCATTTTACCGATTTCACTAAGCACAATACCCGCAACCTTTGTTGCGATGGCATCGTCCACATCGCGGATGCGATAGACGGTTTTTTCAGGTTGCGTGATGCGGTAAAACACACTTGTCTCCACCTTCAACAAAACGTTGTCAGCGGTGATGGCATCCTAAATCGCCGTGGGTAACTGGCGTTCTAAAACCGAGATTTTATGTGCCACGCGATCCAGATAGGGAACAATCAAATTGATACCTGGGTCCAGAACGCTGTGCAGGCGACCAAAACGTTCAACCACATGTTTTTCTGATTGTGGGACGATGCGTATGCCCAGCACCATTGCGGAAATAATCGCTATCGTCAGCAAGACAATAACAATGTTTTCACCCAATAGCTGAAATATCAGTTCCGGTAAAACGGCATCGTTCATGTGTAATGCTCGCTCATAACCCAAATCAAAGATGTGCATTTATTCGCTGCGGGTCAAGGATTGGTTGGTGTTGCGGCATTGCTTTGGTATAGATGCGTTATGTTTGCTTTGTGTCGCGATTGCACGAAAATCACGGAAAACACCCGAAGGTGCACCCATTGTGCCTCGCCTCGTGTATTTGTGCATCCCGAGCTTTTTTCGCTTGGGATTGCGCATATGGATTGTGATGCATTTTACGCAAGTGTTGAAAAACGCGATAATCCCGAATTGGCGGATAAACCCGTGATCGTGGGCGGTGGACGGCGCGGCGTGGTTTCCGCAGCATGCTATGTGGCGCGCATTCGGGGTGTGAAGTCCGCAATGCCTATGTTTCAAGCATTGAAAAAATGCCCAGATGCCGTTGTCGTCAAACCACGGATGGACGTTTACGCAGCGGTTTCAAAAGAAATCCGCAAGATGATGGAGGAGTTGACGCCCGCGATTGAACCTGTTTCCTTGGATGAGGCATTCTTGGACCTGCGCGGAACCGAAAAATTGCACGGCCATCCCCCCGCTGTGATGTTGGCGCGGTTGGTCAAACGGATGCGGGAAGAACTGGGCATTGGGGGATCCATCGGCCTGTCACATAACAAATTTTTGGCAAAAATCGCTTCGGATTTGGACAAACCCCAAGGATTTTCTGTGATTGGGCAGGCGGAAACACAACAGTTTTTAAATGATAAACCTGTGCGCCTTATTTGGGGTGTGGGTAGCACGACACAAGATGCGTTGGAACGTGCTGGGATACGTCTATTTTCCGATCTGCTGCGATGGGAGAGAGAGGATTTGCATGCCCGTTTCGGCTCAATGGGTGAACGCCTGTGGCATTTGGCGCGGGGTCAAGATAAACGGCGGGTTTCGCGCAATGCGCCCATTAAATCGATTTCCAACGAAACCACATTTTTTGAGGATACTGCCGATCGCGAGATACTGCTCGGGCATCTTTGGCGAATGTGTGAAAAGGCGACGGATCGCGCCAAAGCGCGTGAATTGGCAGGGGCGGTTGCGACGCTCAAACTGAAGACAACAAAACACGGTACACTAACCCGTCGCGTGACACTGCGCGATCCAACGCAAATGGCAGAAACCCTTTTCCAAGCGACTAAATCGCTGTTTGATCAGGTGGACCATAAACAGGGGTATCGTTTGATTGGTGCGGGTTTGTCGCAATTGCATCCAGATACGCTTGCCGATCGCACACCCGATTTGCTAGACCCGATGGCGGCGCAGCGCGCAACGGTTGAACGCGCGCGCGACGAAATTCGCAAAAAATTTGGAAGCGATGCAATCATCAAGGGCCGCAGCCTGCGGTAAGTTATTCAGCGGCCAATGGCAATTCTGGTGCGCCCAACCGCGCGATCCCCTCAACCGCCTGAAGCAATTTTTCGCGGGTTTCTGTGAATCGATCGCTTGGCGCCACTTGAGCTTCATTCAGATAGATACCACGATCAATTTCAATCTGAATGGCATGCTGATTTGCCGAGGGGCGTCCATAGTGTTGGGTAATAAAGGCCCCAGCAAAGGGTGTGTTGCGCGCGGTTTTTAGGCCCGCGTTTGCAAAACAGGCCTCAACCTCTTCGACCAGCGCGCGGGACGCGGATGATCCATGGCGATCCCCGATCACGATTTCAGGGGGTGTTACGAGTTTTGACGGCGATGAAACGGCATCATGTGGCATTGAATGCACGTCAATTAACACACTGTAACCATGACGTAATTTCGCGGCTTTTAAAAGGCACAGCAATGCGTCGTGATAGGGACGCCAATATGTGCGTAGGCGATCCTTGGCCTCTTGCATCGGGATTTTGCCGCGATAGATGGGGCGGCCATTTGCAACGACGCGGGGGATCACGCCAAGGCCCGATGATATTCGGGGGTTTTGCCCGCGGGTTTGGGCGCCATTCACAATGGCAGGGTCCAGTTCATCTGCCGAGCGATTTAAATCCACAAACGCTCGGGGGGCATGTGCCAGCAAAAGTGGTGCGCCAAATTCAGGTACATAGTCGATCAGCTGATCCACATAGGCATCTTCTGAGGATCGTAGGGTCACAGGATCAAGAATCGATTGCCCCTTAAATGTGTTGGAATAGTCACGCCCGCTGTGCGGAGAGGCAAAAACAACCGCCGACTCCCATACCTTTGGGGCCAATATCTTGTATGCAGGGGTGGTTTCTGACCTAATATCCATAAGAGTCATCATAGACTAAAAACATTCTCGCGCAAAAGCCCTTGATCCTCTTGGAACAAGGTTTTATAGACCCTCCACCGGCGCGGGAAATCCGCGCCCCATTTTTTGGGGCTCGCTCGTTACGGTATGGGCGGTTAGCTCAGCGGTAGAGCACTACGTTGACATCGTAGGGGTCACTGGTTCGATCCCAGTACCGCCCACCATGAATTCACTGCCTCAATACTGAGGCGACCTGCCAATGGCGCATTTGACGCGCCGCGAATGAAGGAGACGGCCATGAAGGTCAAAAACTCACTCCGCTCGCTGAAGCAGCGTCACCGCGACTGCCGTGTCGTGCGCCGTAAGGGCCGCGTATACGTCATTAACAAGACGCAACGCCGTTTCAAAGCCCGTCAGGGTTAAGAGCTTTGTCCCAGTAGGGACCCTAAAAAAACCCCACCTTTTGGGTGGGGTTTTTTTGTATCTATAGGGTGTCTGTGTCGCGTCCGTAAAACTCGGTATCACGTCGGTGCGAAAGTTAACGAAGTGTGAATGTGATTTTATGCGAACGAATTTAATTTTTACAACAAAGCGTTGTTAGGCGAATACCGCCATAGTTGTAGATTATCAAAATTCATACGTTTCTGTCACCGCCGACGGTGTTAAATTTTGAAATCAATTCCCAAGACTGATCTTAAACCCTTGAGCGATTTTGGATTTCGTCTCGTTTGGGCGAACATTCGGTTCGCCCAGACGATTTTCGCGGGAATATTTTTGGGGTTGCAAATAATTCAAAAAATGGAATATGTTTGCAGCATTCATAAAAGGACTCAAATCAATGGATCATAATCAGCAAGCCGTGAAAAAAATGAGCGATAAGCAAATGTTTGCTCTTGGATTATTTGCAGCAACCACAATTATTTCGCTTTTGCTGACAGCGATGAATGTGCGTGCGGTCATTGAGTACGGGTGGCAGGTTGTTTTGTTGTGCCAAATGCCGATGGCGCTGACTGGGTTCTATCTTGGCTACACCTTGATGACAGCAGGGCGCAAAGAAGGGTTAAACGCGGATTAACGGATCGCGCGTAACGGGTGGGGCAACGGGATCAAGCTCGCTTGGACAGGCGAAACCAAAAAATAAACTTGCTAAATTGTGTTCCCCGCCAATCAATAGATTGGCAGACGCCGACCGCCCACGTCAAACTGCAGGTTTGCATAAGGCAAAACGGGCGGCGTCTTCGTCGCCATCCGCGGTCGGCTTGGGACTATGAAAAGTCGTCAACATAGATTTGAACAAAAAGTCTAGGCAGACTATCGAGTAAACAAAATATGCCTATCGCTGCGCCAGTTGTGTGGCAGCATCGGGGTTAAATTCGGCGACCACATCTAACGCTGCCTGACGCGGATCTTCCGCGCGCCAAATGGGGCGGCCAACGACAATGTGATCTGATCCGTTTGCAATCGCTTCACTCGGTGTTGTGACACGTTTTTGGTCACCCAAATCCTCCCCTGCGGGACGCACGCCCGGGGTCACGATCAAACGGCCCTGTGATTCTGGTAAAGCGCGGATCAAACCCGATTCTTGGGGGGATGCGATGACGCCATCGGCCCCCGCATCAAATGCACGTCCTGCTCGTTCGACGACCAAATCAGGGATATCCCCGTCCTTGATCATCGCATTGTCCAAATCCTGACGATCAAGCGATGTCAAAATCGTCACGGCCAGAATTTTCAAATTGCTACCTGCGGACCCCTCTTTGGCGGCGCGCACCACATGGGGATCCCCATGAACCGTTAGGAAATCCAAGTCATATTGGGCAATGCCGCGTACGGCCGTCTCGACCGTGGCGCCGATATCAAAGAACTTCATGTCCAAAAAGATGCGCTTGCCGTGTTCCTGTTTCAATTCATTGGCAAGGGCAAGTCCGCCACCCGTTAACATACCAAGGCCGATTTTATAAAAACTAACGGCATCCCCGATCTTGCCTGCCAAGTCCAAGCCCTGAACAACATTTGGAACATCGAGGGCAACAATTAAACGATCATCTGACATGGGGGCGCTCCTTTGAAAACTTGCCCCTGCTTTGTCAGAGCGGGATCAAATGGTCAAGCAACGCGGGACATCAGCATATCGTGAACGGTCATGCTGATCACCTCGGTGGGTAGTTTGTATCCAAGGCATAGTTTCCGCTTGGCCTATTTGATCATCAGGGCTTGGAGCATGGCAAGCTCGGCCTCGGTTTCTGGTTGAACTGTGACCTCGACATGGATTTGCCCTTGATCCGTATCAAAACTGACAAGACCAAAGATAATTTGATGATCTTCCACTCTGCGTACATTCGATATGCGTGCTGTGATTATCTGCATTCCTTGCTTCTTTCGGTGTGTGACAATCCTACAAGCGATCCTAAAGGATGGCATTTTAGCCCGATGGGTAAATTTTTTACGAAAATCTTGATCAGATAGGTTTGAATGCCCACATTGAGAGTGAGGCCAACACCTGTGTGCCGATGTCGGGCGCAGGAAAAACGGTGCTTAGAAAAGGAGATTACCCATGGACTTAAGCAAGTTCACGGAGCGTGCGCGCGGGTTTATCCAGGCGGCACAAACCGTCGCAATTCGCGAAAACCATCAACGTATATTGCCAGAGCATATACTGAAGGCGCTTTTGGATGATGACCAAGGATTTGCATCCAATTTGATCACGCGATCAGGGGGCGATGCAAAATCGGTTCGTGATCACGTTGCAACCGCGCTTTCTAAATTGCCCAAGGTTGAAGGCGTCGCCCAAGCCTATATCGACAATCAAACCGTCAAAGTGATTGGCGAGGCTGAGGACATTGCCAAGAAAGCCGGGGATCAATTTGTCCCGGCGGAACGCATTCTGACCGCGCTTGCCATTGTCAAATCAGGTGCAAACGACGCCTTAAGCGCGGGCCGCGTTTCGGCGCAGTCGCTGAACAGCGCGATTAACGACATTCGCAAGGGGCGCACAGCAGACAGCGCCAATGCGGAAGAGGGGTATGATGCATTGGGCAAATATGCGCAGGATCTGACCGAAGCGGCACGGGACGGTAAAATTGATCCGATCATTGGGCGTGATGATGAAATTCGTCGCGCGATGCAGGTTTTGTCACGTCGCACCAAAAACAATCCCGTTTTGATTGGGGAACCAGGTGTTGGTAAAACGGCCATCGCCGAAGGAATGGCATTGCGCATTATTAATGGGGATGTCCCAGAATCCCTGCGCAACAAAAAACTCATGGCGCTGGACATGGGTGCATTGATTGCGGGAGCCAAGTATCGCGGTGAATTCGAAGAACGTCTGAAAGCGATCCTTAATGAAATCAGCGCAGCCGCGGGTGAAATCATTTTGTTCATTGATGAAATGCACACCCTTGTCGGGGCAGGAAAAACAGATGGCGCGATGGATGCCGCCAATTTGATTAAACCTGCCCTTGCGCGGGGGGCATTGCACTGCATCGGCGCGACCACTTTGGATGAATATCGCAAATATGTGGAAAAGGACGCGGCTCTTGCCCGTCGCTTCCAACCTGTGATGGTCGAAGAACCCACGGTTGAGGATTCCATTTCCATTCTGCGTGGGATCAAGGAAAAATACGAACTTCACCACGGGGTGCGCATTTCAGATAGCGCATTGGTGGCGGCGGCGACATTGTCGCAACGCTACATAACAGATCGTTTCCTGCCTGATAAGGCAATAGATTTGGTGGATGAAGCGGCCAGCCGCCTGCGGATGGAAGTGGACAGCAAACCAGAGGAGTTGGACGCGTTGGACCGTGAAATCTTGCAAAAGCAGATCGAAGCCGAAGCATTGCGATTAGAGGATGACGCAGCATCCATCGACCGCCTTGCCACATTGGAAAAGGATTTGGCGGATCTGCAGGATCGCAGCGCCACCATGACCGCACAGTGGCAGGCAGAGCGTGATAAGCTTGCTTCTGCTCGGGATCTAAAGGAACAGTTGGACCGCGCCCGCGCTGATTTGGAAATCGCAAAGCGCGAAGGCAATCTAGCGCGTGCAGGTGAATTGTCCTATGGCATCATTCCCCAGTTGGAAAAACAATTAAGCGATGCTGAAAATCGCGAGGATGAAGGGATGGTGGTTGCCGAAACCGTGCGTCCCGAACAAATCGCATCCGTTGTCGAACGCTGGACCGGCATTCCCATGTCCAAAATGTTGGAAGGCGAACGGGAAAAATTACTGCGGATGGAAGAGGAACTGCACAACCGTGTCATCGGCCAAAATCTGGCGGTTAGTGCGGTGTCAAATGCGGTACGCCGTGCGCGTGCGGGGTTGAACGACGAAAACCGCCCGCTTGGGTCCTTCCTATTCCTTGGGCCAACGGGCGTTGGTAAAACCGAACTAACCAAGGCGTTGGCGTCGTTCCTGTTTGATGATGATATGGCGATGGTGCGTATTGATATGTCCGAATTCATGGAAAAACACGCCGTGTCCCGTTTGATCGGTGCCCCTCCTGGCTATGTCGGTTATGACGAAGGCGGTGTCCTGACCGAGGCTGTGCGCCGCCGCCCCTATCAGGTGGTTTTGTTTGATGAGGTGGAAAAGGCGCATCCTGATGTGTTCAACGTCCTGCTGCAAGTTTTGGATGATGGCCAATTGACCGACGGTCAGGGGCGCACCGTTGATTTCAAACAGACGCTGATCATTCTGACGTCAAACCTTGGGGCGCAAGCGCTTAGCCAGCTTCCCGATGGGGCCGATAGTGCGGATGCAAAACGTGATGTGATGGATGCGGTGCGCGCCCATTTCCGTCCCGAGTTTTTGAACCGTTTGGATGAAACCATCATCTTTGATCGGTTGGGGCGTGCTGACATGGACGGGATTGTTGACATCCAATTGGCGCGTTTGCAAAAACGCCTGATGGGTCGCAAAATCACACTGGCCTTTGACGATGCGGCGAAAACATGGCTAGCGGATGAGGGGTATGACCCTGTCTTTGGCGCACGGCCCCTAAAACGCGTGATTCAACGGGCATTGCAGGATCCATTGGCCGAACTGTTGTTATCAAGGGATGTCAAAGACGGTGACACCGTCGCCGTATCTGCAGGGGCAGAGGGGTTGATCATCGGGGACCGTATCGGTGCAACCAACCGCGAACGCCCTGGTGACGCGGTAGTGCACTAAATAACAAAAAGAAACGGCCATTCGTTTGAATGGCCGTTTTCTGTCGGGTGACACGAAACTGGTGTCAGTTATCTTTAATTGACCACCTAATCCATTCCGATCGCGCTGCGGGTAATGTAATTTAACAGTGCTTGAACATCTTGCAGTGCACCCTCTGGATAAACATCGTATCCGATAATGACAGGGGAGTCTTCGCTGATCTGGTACATAAATATATTGTAAGGACAGAAACGAATGTTCATCGGGTCCTCTAACATTGCAGCACGCGATAGGGGCGCCGAACAAAATCCGAAAACATCTGCATAGGCATATATTGTCTCGGTCGCGCCCAGATCGGCCTTGGTCCGCTCTAACATATCACCCACATGATTGTGTTCTGAAATGACCAAACCGAAATCCAGGATCGCATTTTCCAATCCAAACATGACGTCGTCATAGGATTGATCTGTCACCTCATATGTTACTGTGCCGTTTGCCAGTGCCGAGTGCGCCAAACCCGCAACTAGGATCGTGGCAGCCGTAATCAGATGTTTCATTATGTAAAGTGTCCTGCATGAATCGTATTCAGATTATAGCATGTATTCACTGCAGATCATCAACAATATCGTGTGCGAGATTAGTTAATAATGCCGCCCACTGTGGTAAATCCGTTCCAGACGCTCTTGCATGGATGCGATGTCCATGCCCGCACGCGCCGCCTGTGTTGTATCAAATCCTCTGGCGCGCGTTGGTGTGCAAATTCAAACGCCCATAACATGGTGCGACGCCGTCCCGTTGCGCAATAGGCAAAGACGCCGCCATTTGTATTTAGAACCGCATCTGTGTGCCTGCGCACAAGTTTAGGCGAAAAGCTGGTCATAGTGACAGGATTATAACCAAACGCCATCCCCGCTTCGGTGACGGCAATTCGCATTTGTTCGCTTTGCTCTTACACGGGCGCTTCACTGTCTGGACGATTACAGATGACTTTCACGATTCCCAAGCGCTGTAACTGACCAACTGATTCCGGTTTTAGGACGCCCGTGACATGATATTTGAGTGTGATTTTGTAAATGTGCATCTGATTACCCGTCTAAGCTTGCCTTGAGGGGTAACGACGAAACAATCGTATTCTTTATATCCTTGCGTGGAATTCAATTATAAGGGCACAAAACCTTTGTTTTGTTGACGCTAACAGCCGTGCCGAAAATTCTTTTTAGAAAATATGATGTTTTTGTATTTTAGGGGTTGCGGGTGTTCTGAGTTGAGTTTAGAAGCCCCTCTACCGACGCTGTTGAGGCGTTGGGGTCGGGAACGGCGGTTATTGAGGCCAAGGTTTTCGGGACATAATCAGAGAG